>LWDU01041646.1_pt1:0-115000 | contig 119715 bp, 126 predicted proteins | sample 727161 | NCBI WGS metagenome assembly LWDU01 (sample SAMN04566230, study PRJNA314399) | hydrothermal vent metagenome | isolation source: deep sea hydrothermal plume seawater | place: Mexico: Gulf of California, Guaymas Basin | collected 2004-07-11
TGACAGGAAACTAGGGAATGCCAGGACAGAAAATTCGAATCGTCCTAAAAGCGTTCGATCACCGACTTCTAGACATCTCAGCTCAGCAGATCATGGAAACTGCCGAGCGCACAGGTGCCCAGACGGCCGGACCGGTTCCTTTGCCAACAGCCAAGCGAAGGTTCGCAGTGATTCGAGGGCCTCACGTACACAAAGACTCCCGAGAGTACTTCGAGTTGCGCGTTCACAAACGCCTTATCGACATCCTCGAGCCCAGCTCGAAGACCATCGATTCGCTAACACGACTCAACGTGCCCGCTGGTGTTGATATCGCTATCAAGCTCTAAAAGCCAAATAGTAAAAACGGTAAGCAAGTAAACGAAAATGACTATCGCTGGACTTCTCGGTCGAAAGATCGGAATGACAACCTACTACCACGACAACGGAACCGCAGAATCGGTTACGGCAGTCGAGGTCGGGCCGTGTGTCGTCACTCAGGTGAAGACGGATGCTCGAGATGGCTACGAAGCTGTCCAGGTCGGATTCCTTGCCGCAAGCAAGCTGAATCAGGCCGAAGCCGGGCATCAAGCCCGTTCAGGCGGCAAGTTCGTGCACCTACAGGAATTTCGCGTGGGTGACCTCGCTGAGTTCGAAGTTGGGCAGGAACTGAAAGCCGATGTATTTGAAGTTGGAGAGCCGATCAAAGTGATCGGTACTTCTAAGGGCAAGGGTTTCGCTGGTGTTGTACGCCGGTGGAACTTTGCTGGTGGCCCAAAGACTCATGGTCAGTCCGACCGTCACCGCTCACCAGGTTCAATTGGTGCAGGTTCCTCACCGGGACGTGTATGGCCAGGAACCAAGATGGGCGGACACTACGGTGTCGACACAATCACAGTAAAAGGCCTGAGGGTCGTAGCTGCCGATGTCGAGAAGAACGTGTTGCTTGTTCGAGGTTCCATTCCTGGAGCAAAGAACGGCATCGTTCGAATCGAGAGGCAGGGCAAATAATGGATCTACAAGTAAAAGACAACAAGGGCAAAGTCGTTGGGTCTGTCGCTGCAAGCGATCAGGTCTGGCGCGCCGAGAGCAACGACGTACTCCTGCATCAGGTCGTAGTGGCCCAGCAGGCAAACAAGCGACGCGGTACTCAAGACACTCAGCAACGTTCGGACGTCAGCTACTCAACGAGGAAGATTCGCCCGCAGAAGGGAACCGGTCAGGCTCGACAGGGCAGCCGTCGTTCTCCGCTCCTCAAGGGTGGTGGTGTAGCTCACGGGCCGCACCCACGAAGCTACCGACAGCGTCTTCCAAAGAAAATGCGCCGACAGGCACTGCGAATCGCTCTCTCTGAGAAAATTCGTGACGAGGGTGTAACCGTTCTCGATGCTTTGACACTCAAAGCACCCAAGAGCAGCACCATTCGTGACATCGTTACGGCATTCGAGCTCAAGGGCCGAACGCTAATCGTTACTGGCGCAACCGATCAGAACGTGATCAAGTCGGCCAGCAACCTGAACGGAGTCGAAGTTCAGACGGCAGCACTCATGAACCCTCTCGAGGCGACAAGTGTTACCAACCTGATCGTTACCCAAGAGGCGCTGGAGGCTATCGATAGTCTCTGGGGCGAGAAAGGCAACGACTAATGAGCCTCGCTAACGTTCTACGCCGCCCGATCGTAACCGAGAAGAGCACTCTTCTTGGCGAACAGGGTCGTTATGTATTTGAAGTTGAAACATCGGCTACAAAGCACGACATTGCGAAAGCAGTCGAGTGGGCATTCGATGTCAAGGTGGTCAAAGTGAACACCTTGAAAGTTCCAGGCAAGATGAAGCAATACGGTCGACGACCGTCGAAGCAGCCTGACTGGAAAAAAGCCATCGTATCCCTGCAAGCCGGCGATACTATCCAGTTGTTCGAAGGGGCATAAGAAATGGGATTGAAAGAATTTAAACCCACGTCCCCTGGTCGTCGCGATACAGTCGCCGACGATTACAAGGACGTCACAACGAACAAGCCTGAAAAGTCGTTGCTCGGAATAATCAAAAAGACCGGCGGTCGAAACAACCGCGGTCGAGTAACAGTTCGACACCGTGGCGGTGGACACAAGCGCCGTTACCGGATTGTCGACTTCAAACGCGACAAAGCTGGCACAGCCACAGTAATGTCAATCGAGTACGATCCCAACCGAACCGCCAGGATCGCCCTCGTACTATTCGAAGACGGTATCAAGCGTTACATCGTTGCACCCAACGGCGTAAAGGTTGGCGACGTTGTCGAGAGTGGTGACGATGTTCCTGTAACCACAGGCAATTCGCGACCACTGGCAACGCTCCCAACTGGTACGCAGGTTCACAATATTGAAGTTACCCCCGGTCAGGGTGGGCAGTTGGCAAAGAGCGCCGGTACGGTTGCTCAGGTCATGGCACACGAATCGGGATACACACTCGTTCGACTACCGTCGGGTGAGATGCGAAGGCTGCTGAGCACATGCACAGCAACCGTGGGTCAGGTCTCCAATCTGGACCACAAGAACGAAAAACTTGGTAAAGCTGGTCGGAACCGTCACCGCGGTCGCCGCCCAACCGTTCGAGGTTCAGTAATGAGCCCGGCAGCTCACCCGCATGGTGGTGGTGAAGGACGTTCCGGTATCGGAATGCCTGGACCTAAGACCAAATGGGGTAAGCCGGCACTTGGTGTACGTACGCGTCGAAACAAGCGCACGAACAAATTTATCCTGAGGCGGAGGTATGACCGCTAAAAAACCGCAAGGTTATTGGCAGTCGAGACTTAACAGATGTCACGGTCAATCAAAAAAGGTCCATACGTAGACCCAAAACTGATGAAGAAAGTAGCTGCAATCCAGGCTGCTGGTTCACGTAACGTGATCCGAACCTGGGCGCGCGCTTCAATGATCATGCCTGAAATGGTCAGCCTGACTATCGCCGTCCACGATGGTCGACGGTTCATTCCAGTCCTCATTACAGAAAACATGGTTGGTCACAGGCTCGGTGAATTTGCACCTACCCGAACCTTCCGTGGTCACATCGGTCGGTCCGATCGGACAACGGGTTAGTTATGGCGATAGCAAGAACAAAAAACGTAGGTATTTCCGATTACAAGCTCAGGCTTGTGATAGATCAGATTCGCGGCAAGATGGTTGTCGACGCATTCCCAATGCTTCGATACATGACCAGCCCTGCCGCAGCTGAGATCCTGAAGATTCTCAAAGCTGCAGCTGCCAACGCTGAGAACAACGACCTCCAGTCGCTCGAAGACTTGAAGATCGTTCGCATCACCGCTGACAAGGCAACCTGGGTACGACGCTTCAGGCCCAAGGCACGAGGTCGTGTTGGAGCATTCGACAGGCCAACATCTCACATCACCATTGAAGTCGATGAGGTAAGGATCTAGATATGGGTCAAAAGACACACCCGATCGGGTTCCGACTCGGCGGCGTGCAAGATTGGCGAGCACACTGGTTTGCCAGCAAGGCTTCGGACTACCGGCGTCTTACTGAAGAAGACCAGAAGATTCGTAGCCTGATTCAAGATCGATACGCTGAATCTGGCGCTATTTCTCGAGTCGAGATCGAACGCGGCGCGCAGGATCTGGTCGTAACGATCAACACTGCTCGACCAGGAATCATCATCGGACGAGGTGGCACGCGGGTCGATGAGCTTCGAGGCGATCTCGAAAAGCTCACCGAAAAGCGTTCACGACTGAATGTTCAAGAAATCCGACAGCCTGAACTCGATGCGACCCTCGTTGGTCAGTCGATTGCTGAGCAGCTCGAACGACGTGTCGCCTACAGGCGTGCGGTTCGTCTTGCAATGCAGCGCACAATGCAGTCGGGTGCACTTGGCATCAAGGTTGTTGTTGCGGGTCGACTCGGCGGTGCCGAAATCGCTCGAACCGACAAGCAGAAGGAAGGTCGAACGCCACTTCACACGCTGCGTGCGATGATCGACTTCGCAGTATCTGAAGCCAAGACGACATTTGGTGTTGTCGGCATCAAGGTGTGGATCTACACCGGCGATATGATCCCTTCAGCTGAAAACCTCCGAGCCCGTGCACAGTCACGACTCTCACTGGGTGCAACTCAGGCGGGTCAGGCCGCTCAACAGGGCGACGGCGGTCAGAAATCTTCTGGCGGTGGTCGTTCAGGTGGCAGAGGCAAAAGCGGCGGCGGATCATCATCATCTGGCAAAGCCAGCGATGCGGGTGTTGCAAGTGGCGATGGAGGCAAGAGTTAATAATGCTCCAGCCAAAGCGCACCAAGTTCCGCAAGGAACACCGAGGTCGAATGAACGGCATTCGTACCAAGGGTTCGACAATGGTTTACGGCGATTTCGGTCTCAAGGCGGAAGGCCCCGGATGGGTTACTGCTCGTGAGATCGAAGCAGCTCGACGTGCAATCACCGGTTATGTACAACGTGGCGGACAAGTCTGGGTTCGATTGTTCCCATCAAAGCCCGTCAGCGCACGACCTGCCGAAACCCGCATGGGTGGCGGCAAGGGCGCAGTTGATCACTGGGTAGCAGTGGTACGGCGTGGGCGCATGCTCTACGAAATGGCCGACGTTCCGGAAGAAGATGCACGTGAAGCGCTGCGACGAGCAGCTCACAAGCTGAACATTCCAACTAGGATCGTCGCTCGGAGCGACGAATTTTAAGGATGCCTGATTACGGGATCGCACTAAGCGGCCCAGAAGTCTGGCAGAAACTGACAAACGATGCTGATTAGCGAAGTAAGAGAACTGAATGACACCGAACTCGTAAAAGAGCTCGGCGATCAGGAACGCGCCATGATGAACCTCAGGTTCCGCAAGGCGACAATGCAGTTGACAAACACGAACGAACTCGGGGTTACCCGAAAGACAATTGCGCGCATCAAGACCGTGCTTCGAGAACGCTCGATCACATCAAACTTGGAAGCCGTACAGGCTGCCTCAACGGCAGAAGGAGAATAGGTTGGCGCGCAAACAGCAAACCGGCACTGTTCTGAAAGACAAGAACGACAAGAGCGTTGTGGTAGGCGTCTCTTGGTTGCAGCGTGACCGAATATATAAAAAGGCTCGACGTAAGCTGACGAAGTTTGTCGTTCACGACGAACAGAACACAGCAACCGTTGGCGACCGTGTATTGATCGAGGAAAGCCGTCCGGTTTCCAAGACCAAGCGATGGCGTCTGGTTAGCATCATCGACAAAGTTGATGTTGCAGATGTACAGCCTTCCGACATCGTCAGTGAAGCTGCCCTCGCAGGTGCAGACGAATCTGAAGAAGAGTCTGAGGACTAGAGATGATTCAGCGAGAGACACGGCTTAAAGTCGCCGACAACTCTGGCGCACGTGAGGTGCTCTGCATCAACATCGTCGGAGGAAGCGCGCGTCGTTATGCAAGTCTGGGTGACGTGATCACCTGCACTGTAAAAGATGCTCAGCCCGGTGGCACCGTAAAGATGCACCAGGTTGTAAAAGCTGTCGTAGTTCGAACATCGAAAGAAGTTCGAAGGCCCGACGGTTCATATATCAGGTTCGACGACAACGCATGTGTGATCATCGGTGACGATGAAAACCCTCGTGGAACTCGAATCTTTGGCCCGGTAGCACGTGAACTGCGAAACAAACAGTTCATGCGCATCGTGTCGCTGGCCCCGGAGGTTCTCTAACCAATGAGCCAGACACGTATAAAACGAGACGACGAAGTACTCGTCATCTCCGGAAAAGATAAGGGCAAGCGCGGTGCTGTGATTCGAATTCTGGTCGAACAGAATAGAGTCGTGGTTGAAGGCGTGAACATGGTTACACGCCATGTGAAAGCACAGCCCGGCGTGGCACAGACCGGCATGGTCCAGGGCGAGGGTTCAATAGCCCTCTCTAATGTAATGCTCATCGATCCAGAGACTGGCGCAGCCGGTCGAACTGGTCAGAGGGTCCTCGAAGACGGGACAAAAGTAAGGGTGGTCAAGAGTGGCAAACGCTCCTGACAATAAAAACGAAGAACAGGCAGTAGAGGCAAAGGCTTCTAAACCTGCAGCCCCAAAGGCGAAAGCCAAGGCAGCGGCCAAAAAGCCCGCCGCCAAGAAGGCTGCTGCGAAGAAACCCGCCGCCGCGAAAAAGCCTGCAGCCAAAAAGCCAGCAGATTCTAAAGAGCCTAAGTCCGAAGCTGAAGCAAAGCCAAAAGCCAAAGCGACTACGGTTGTTGTTGACGTTCCACGCGTGAAGCAGCTTTACCGCGATGACGTGGTAGAGGTGCTCACCCGTGATTTCGGCTACAAAAACATAATGGAAGTGCCTAAGCTCGATAAGATCGTGCTGAACATCGGACTCGGTGAAGCGCTCGACAGCAACTCTGCTGTTGGTGCTGCAACCGGCGATCTTCAGAAGATCACGGGCCAGAAGCCGCTCGAAAACAAGGCCCGAGTATCGATTGCAAACTTCAAACTACGTGAAGGCTCTGTAATCGGAACTTCGGTAACCCTTCGTGGCAGCCGAATGTGGCAGTTCTACGATCGCTTCGTGAACGTAACGCTCCCTCGTGTGCGTGACTTCCGAGGACTACTCTCTTGGAATGCGCGATCAGTCGACATTCCCTGAGATTGACTACAATGAAATCGATCGAATGCGCGGTATGCAGCTGACGTTTGTCACTACTGCCCGCAGCGACGAAGAGGGGCGACGTCTCCTTGAACTACTCGGCATGCCATTTGCGCGTGTCGATGAGCCCGTTGGGGCCCTCTAAACCACCTGGAGATACTTGTATTGGCTAAGAAGTCGATGATCGAAAGAGAAAAGCGCCGCCAGAAGCTGGTAGATGCTCACGCGGAAAACCGCAAAGAGCTGCGCAAGATTTCGGTCGACATAAACCGATCCGCTGAAGAACGGTTCGCAGCACGCCAGGAAATGGCAAAACTGCCCCGCAACTCTGCAAAGGTTCGACTACGTAACCGCTGTGCTGTAACCGGCCGACCACGCGGCTACATGCGTTTCTTTGGCCTTTCACGAATCACCTTCCGCGAACTTGCACTGAAGGGCGAACTGCCTGGAATCCGCAAGGGAAGCCTGTAATAGCCGCTAGCTAGAGAGAATCGATCAAGGTGCCAGTAACAGACCCCATAGCCGACATGCTCACCCGTATCCGTAACGCGGTACAGGTGCACCATGAATCACTTGAACTCCCTGCTTCACGCATGAAGTCTTCTTTGTTGAAGCTCATCGCAGAAGAAGGGTTTATCTCAAGCTTCTCGGCACTCGAAGATGATGGACCCGAGAAAAAACTCGAGGTACAGCTTCGATACTACGAAGACAAAACCCCTGTAATTCAGGGACTAAAACGCGTAAGCAAGCCTGGTCTCAGGGTTTACGTAGGTAAGAACGAAGTGCCGCGGTACTTCGGTGGCCTCGGAGTGGCCTTCATGTCCACTTCCAAAGGCGTAATGACGGGCCAGCAGGCACGTCGCCAGGGTGTCGGTGGAGAACTGCTTTTCTACATTTGGTAGAACAGCTCCTCACCCAGAATTTGTAAGTAAAGCCAGAACGAACGAAGTTACGAGAGAAGATCTAAAGTGTCTCGAATAGGTAAAGCCCCAATAACAGTGCCAAGTGGCGTTGACGTAAAAGTCGACGGCACAACTGTCACCGTTAAAGGCAAGTTCGGCGAACTAACGCGAACCCTGCCGGCGACTATGAAAATTGACCTGACCGACGGAGTTATCACTGTCGATCGTCCTAACGACGAACCCGACCAGCGAGCGCTTCATGGCCTAACTCGAAGCCTGATTAACAACATGGTTATTGGCTGTTCAGAAGGCTACTCAAAGCGCCTCGAACTGATCGGTACTGGTTACCGGGTACAGCAAAAAGGCAAGGCGTTAGAAATCAACGTCGGCTACTCACACCCGGTTCCGATCGAGCCAATCGGTTTCAACACGCTTGCAGCCGATGGCCAGACGTTCATCAACATTTCCGGCCCGAGCAAAGAAGACGTAGGTGAGCAGGCCGCTCAAATACGCAAGGTGCGAAAGCCCAACCCATACACGGGTAAAGGCATTAAATATTCAGACGAAGTCATCCGACGTAAGGCCGGTAAGACGGCAGTTGGAGCTGGTGCGTAAACATGGGTAACCGAAAGTTCGACTCTCGAAAACGGTGGATCAGGCACAGGCGTGTTCGTAAGAACGTGCGTGGAATTGCCGATCGACCAAGACTTGCTGTTTTCCGAAGCAGCAACCACATTTACGCTCAGGTTATCGACGACGACCGCGGCCACACTCTGGCATCGGCTACATCACTCGATCTCAAGATAACCGACACAAAGATTGATGTAGCGAAGGTAGTCGGTGGCGCAGTAGCCAAGGCAGCCCTCGCAGCAGGAGTCACCAAGGTTGTATTCGACCGAGGTGGCTACAAATATCACGGCCGCGTCAAGGCACTTGCCGACGCAGCACGCTCAGAAGGACTTAGCTTCTAACATGACCACACAGAACGATAACCGCGGCGGAGGCGGCCCTCGAGGCGTCGGTGGACGTGGACCCGGTGGCGGGCGCGGACAAGGTGACGGCCGTGGTCCCGGTGGCGGGCGCGGACAAGGCGGCGGACGCGGTCCCGGTGGACCAGGCGGCGGACGCGGTCCCGGTGGAGAACGCCGAGGACGTCGACCACGACATGACGAAGAAGACTCAGGTCTCGTCGAGCGCGTAGTAAAGATCCGCAGGGTTTCAAAGGTCGTCAAGGGTGGCCGAAACCTCACATTTAACGCAATGGTTGTAGTCGGAGACGGCAACGGAAACGTTGGCGCGGCTCTCGGCAAAGCCGGTGCAGTTCCCGACGCTGTTCGCAAGGGAACCGCATACGCCAAAAAGGCAATGGCCCACGTCGAGCTGAACGGCCCGACGATTCCACATGAGATCACTTCCAAGTTCTCAGGTGCAAAGGTGCTGTTGAAGCCCGCAGCTCCTGGTACCGGGGTGATCGCTGGTGGTGGTGTCCGCGCCGTGATGGAGGCAGTTGGAGTAAAAGACGTTCTTTCTAAGACGTTCGGTTCAGCCAACACCATCAACATCGTCAAGGCCACACTTAAAGCACTCGATCAACTCCGCGACCCCGTCGCTGCAGTTGAGCGACGCAAAGGTGTTAGCAAGCCTGCTGAAGAAGCAGTTTCCTAGAGACTGATTACCATGGCCAAACTACGCATTACCCAACTTCGAAGCGGTATCGGCACGAAGCCTGCACAACGGGCTACGCTGAAGGCACTCGGACTTCGAAGGATCCGCCACGAGGTTGTCCAAAACGACAGCCCCCAAATCCGCGGAATGATCGCAAAAGTCATTCACCTCATTTCATTTGAGGAAACGAAGTAATTATTCAGGCAGCGATTATTCGTAGCCATTAGTTCACTCAGTCAGTAAGAATTTAGATATGCCTGGACTACACCAGCTAAAACCATCCAAAAATTCCACAAAGAACCGAAAGCGCGTAGGTCGCGGTAACGGTTCGGGTACCGGCACGTTCTCGGGCCGAGGCTCAAAGGGACAGAAGCAGCGCGGCAGTGTGCCGTTCTTGTTTGAAGGTGGACAGCTTCCACTCATCAAGCGATTGCCCCACATGCGTGGCTTCACAAACATCTTCCGTGTCGAAAACACTCCGGTGAACCTGTCGATCCTTGAAGAGTTCCGAGCTGGTTCGGACGTAACTGTCGAAAAGCTCATGGAAGCTGGCGTTGTTCGAAAGAGGAACTCCCGGGTCAAGATTCTTGGCGATGGCGAACTCTCCAAAAAACTCAACGTTTCTGCTCACGCCTTCAGCAAATCTGCGATCAAAAAGATCGAAGCTGCCGGCGGAACCGTAACAGTTGTAGCAATGCCCGTAATAGCTCAGGCTCCCAAGTCCGCCAAGTCTGCAAACGCAGGGTCGGCTAAGCAACAATGACCCAGGCCAAACAAACGTCTGAATCTGCAGTTCCTGCACTTTTTCGTGCAGCGGCAGATGCATGGCGTATTCCTGACCTTCGATACAGAATCCTCTTCACATTGGGGATTCTTGTCATTTTCAGGTTCTTCGCTCACGTACCGGTTCCGGGCGTCGACCGAGCAGCTTTGGCCGCTGCATTTGAAGCTAACCCTCTCCTAGGATTTCTCGACCTGTTCTCAGGTGGAGCGCTTCGAAACCTATCTATCGCTGCACTTGGTGTGTACCCGTACATCACGGCGTCCATCATCCTGCAGATCCTGACACCCATCATCCCTACCCTGAAGAATCTATCTCAGGAAGGTGAAGGCGGCCGTCAGGCTATCAACCGATACACCCACTACCTGACCGTGCCTCTGGCATTCCTACAGGGTTATGGACAGCTCAACTTGTTCGCAGGCGCGTTCTCGAGCCATTCCGGCGACGCCGCAATTAGCGGAATTGGAATCGGTGGAGCCGACACTCTGAACACAGTTACGATCCTGCTGGCAATGACCGCAGGCACGATGCTGCTTGTCTGGATGGGTGAACTCGTTACTGAGAAGGGAATCGGTAACGGTATATCGCTGATTATCTTCGCTGGTATCGTTTCGACCCTGCCTCAAGTCGTTGGACAGCTTTGGCTGCTCCGTGACCAAATGTTCCAGGTCGGCATGCTTATCTTCATAGCGATAGCGATCGTTTATCTGATCGTTTACTTTGCCGAGGCGCAACGGAAAATTCCTGTCCAATATGGGCGGAGTGTGTTCCGTGGCGGGCAGATGTATAGACAATCGGGCGCGACCCATATTCCACTGCGTGTAAACGCGGCCGGAATGATTCCACTGATTTTCTCGTTCTCGATTCTGATTCTGCCTTCGGTAGTGGCCAGCTACTTCAACGACGGATCGGGCGGATTCATTTCCAATATCGCGAACTTCTTCCAGAACTCGTTCGGGCCCACGAGCACCATCTACTGGATAGCAGTGTTCACGCTCGTAGTTGTATTTACGTTCTTCTACACACTGGTTGTTCACAACCAGCAGAACCTGGCCGAAAACCTGCAGAAAAATGGTGGTTTCGTTCCGGGTATTCGACCAGGACCACCAACCAAGATCTACCTGATGCGTGTTGTATTGCGCATTACGTGGGGTGGTGCGCTCTTCTTGGGCTTTATCGCCATCATGCCATTCCTGGCACAACTGGTTACGAACCTGCCAAACGCAACGACCATTATCCAGAGCACAAGCTTGCTGATTATGGTGGGTGTGGCACTCGACACAATGCGACAGCTGGAATCACAGCTCCTGATGCGCAACTACGAAGGATTCGTCCGCTAGAAAGCGGAGATTACGTAAATGCGCATCGTCCTAATGGGCCCGCCAGGAGCGGGTAAAGGCACACAGGCTCGCCGTCTCGCCGAATCAACTGGCATGAAGCACCTTTCAACGGGTGACATTCTGCGAGCTGAAGTGGCTCATGGAACCGAGCTTGGACTGCTTGCTAAGGGATTCATGGACAAGGGCGACTATGTGCCAGACGAGCACATCATCGCGATGATCCAGAAGTACATAAACGACCCCGACGGCGTTCTGCTCGATGGCTTTCCACGAACAGTTGTTCAGGCAGAAGCACTCGACGAAACGCTAGAAAAATCTGGCACACCGATCGACAAGGTCGTTCACCTGTCAGTAGATGTTAATGAACTGGTTAAACGACTCGCTGGTCGAGCTGTATGCAAAGGGTGCCAAACCCCGTACAACCTCGAATCGGATCCGCCTAAAGAATCCGGCGTCTGTGACCACTGTGGTGGCTCAGTCGAAGTTCGGGTAGACGACCAACCCGAAGCAGTGAAAAACCGAATGAAGGTCTATCAGGAGCTTACCGCCCCCGTACTGGACTACTACCGCTCACGCGGCGATGTGATCGAAATTATTGCAACTGGAACGCCAGATTCTGTGTTTGAGGAACTAACTCAGGCAATTGGATCGGGCGAACAATCGAACTAAATCCCTATTTAGGGATATACTATTGGGGATCTTTTTTGAACGGTGAATGGACGCCCAGAATCGCAGCCAGCGGAAATCCCGCTCCCAGCGCCAATTTAAAATCGGCACGGGAGCTGGAAATTATGCGCGAGGCCGGGCGGATTGTCGCGTTTGCCGTTAGAAAAGCGTTCGACGCGTTAGAGCAGGGAATTACGACCCGTGAACTCGATGACATTACTCGTCGGGCTATCGAGTCGGAAGGTGCAAAACCCGGGTTTCTCGGACTGTACGGTTTCCCCGCAACGGCTTGTATATCGATAAATGAAGAGATTGTTCACGGCATTCCTGGTGACCGTGTCGTTCAAGCGGGCGACCTGGTGACTCTGGATTGTGGCGCGATTGTAGGCGGGTACAACAGCGACTACGCGGTAACGCAGGTTGCTGGTCTTTCCACAAGTGAGAAAGATGACCTGATCGAAACCACCCGTGGATCGCTTGAAATGGGGATCAAGAGAGCACTGCCCGGAAATCGGGTTGGCGACATATCAAACGCCATCGAAAGCCATGTGCTTCCGAATGCTTACGAACTGGTTCGTGAGTACGTAGGGCACGGTATTGGCAAGGACCTGCATGAACCGCCGCAGATTCCAAACTTTGGCCCGGCAGGGCACGGGTTGGAACTCAAGACCGGTATGGTTCTGGCAATAGAGCCAATGGTGAACGTCGGTGGATGGAAAGCCCGAATGCTCGACGATGGCTGGACCGTCGTCACTGAAGATGGCGCACTTTCGTGCCACTTCGAGCACACGGTAGCAGTAACGGAGGACGGCCCTGTAGTTCTCACAGTTGAATAAATAGCAACGAGAACTATAGAAACGGACCGAGAATATATTGGCAAAAAAGGAAGCAATCGAAGTTGAAGGTCTCGTAAACGAGGCGCTACCAAACGCGTTCTTCAAGATCGAACTTCCTAACGGTCACGAAGTCCTCGCTCATGCTTCAGGAAAAATTCGCAAGAACTTTATCCGCATCCTTCCTGGAGACAAGGTACTGGTCGAACTTTCGGCCTACGACCTGACCCGAGGTCGGATTACATATCGATTCAAGTAAGAGTCACAACACGCCTACAGGTGCCACAGCACACGTCAGGCACATGGAATTAATAAAATGAAAGTCAAAGCATCCGTCAAGGCCAAACACCCCGGCAGCAAAATTGTTCGCCGAAAAGGGCGCGTCTACGTGATTAACAAGCAAACCCCACGCCTCAAGGCGCGACAGGGCTAGCCGAACAACAGGAGAAATCGGCCTTATGGCAATCGTCGCCGGTGTAAACATTCCGGATAACCAGAGACTCGAAATAGCACTGACTGCTATCTATGGCATCGGTCGGACAACATCTAAAAAGATATTGGCCGACTCTGGCATGGCAGATACCACACGTGTTCGAGACCTTTCTGATGAAGAACTGGCTCGTGTACGAAGTGCTGTCGAGAGGACTGGCCTCTTGATCGAAGGTGACCTTCGACGAGAGACACAGTTGAACATCCGCCGACTCACGGATATTCAAACATTCCGGGGCTTGCGACACCGTCGTGGCTTGCCTGTTCGTGGACAGCGAACAAAGACCAACGCCCGAACCAAGCGTGGTCGTCGACAGACGGTTGCCGGTCGTAAGCGAGTGGCCGCCTCCTAGAACACGCCGATTGATTTAAGGGATTCAAGGGCAATTGATGCCCGTTATGGCGATCATCGCCAGTTTGAGTAGAGGATTACGAAGAAAAATATGCCAAGGCAGCGATTACGAAGACGCGAAAAAAAGTTTGTCCCACAGGGCAAGGCTTACATCAGCGCAACGTTCAACAACACGCTCATCACGATGACCGACCCACAGGGCAACGTTATTTCGCAAAGCAGTGCAGGGGCTATGGGCTTTCGCGGCTCAAGAAAGTCCACCGCATTTGCAGCTCAGCGCGCAGGTGAAACTGCAGCTCGATCAGCCATCGAACACGGCCTGAAAACCGTGAACGTAATGGTCAAGGGTCCAGGCTCTGGCCGAGAAGCTGCCATTCGAGCAATCCAGGGTGCCGGTATCAGAGTGGTTTCTATCAGAGACGTCACTCCGGTTCCACACAATGGATGCCGACCGCCTAAGAAGCGCCGAGTCTAAATAAATAGTCACGAACAAGCTTGCCTTGCCAAACAGCAGCTCGTTCCACTGACGCAAACGCACTAGATCGATTCAAGCCTAAAAAGCTATCGAGTAACTCAGGAAACTAAATGGCAAGGTATACCGGACCTATATGCAAAAACTGCCGACGCTTCGGAATGAAGCTCTGCTCTAAGCCCGCAGGCAAATGCGCCTGGGAGCGAAGGAAGAGCGCACCCGGAGATAAGTCGACTCAACAGCGACGTCGCCGTATCTCTGAATACGGAACCCAGCTGCGTGAGAAGCAGAAAGCGCGTGCAATCTATGGCGTGCTGGAACGACAGTTCCGAAACTACTACAGGAAAGCAAGCCGACTTGAGGGTGTGACAGGCGATCGCCTGCTTCAACTCCTCGAAAGCCGACTCGACAACGTCGTTTACCGACTTGGTTTCGCCGACTCGCGACGCCAGTCTCGACAGATCGTCAGTCACGGCCACATTCAGGTGAATGGCAAGAAGGTGAACATCCCTTCTTACCAGGTTAAAGCGGGCGACCGCGTTAGCTGGCGCGAACAGTCTAAGAAGACCGGGTTGTTCGAAATCGTGTCAAACGGCATGGGCGCAAACTCGGTAATCCCGAGCTGGCTCAATGTCGACGCCGACAAGACCGTTGGTGAAGTTGTAACAATGCCCAAAATTAGCGACGTCGAACTGACAATCGACACCCGCCAAATAGTTGAGTACTACTCCAGGAAGTAATTCACTTTTATGCTTGAACGAATGTATGGCATAACTCCTCAGGAAGAACTGCCGCCAGTAGCACCAGAGATCCCAGATCTCTCGATAACAATTCAGGAAAACGAGGAGGCCTACGGTCGATTCGTTGCCGAGCCGCTCGAACGAGGCTGGGGTGTCACACTTGGCAACCCGCTTCGCCGATCGCTGCTCAACTCGTTGCCAGGTACAGCTGTTACGTGGGTAAAGATTGATGGAGCACTCCACGAGTACTCCACCATTCCTCACATGCGTGAAGAAGTTGTTGAATTCCTGCTCAACGTTAAAGGCATCCGCCTGCGTTCACTTGCGGACCGCCCAGGTCGACTTCGATTAGAAGTCGATGGTGAGGGTGAAGTCCGCGCCGGTGACATCATGGCGACTGCCGACTTTGAGATCGTAAACCCGGAACACCACCTGGCTACCCTCGATGCAGCAGGAGCACGGCTTTCAGTTGAGTTCAACGTTGAACAGGGAATTGGCTACGAGCCAGCAAACCAGGACGAAGGCCTGCCAATTGGCGTGCTTCCGGTCGACGCTATCTTCACACCAGTGCGCAAGGCCAACTTCTCGGTCGAGCCCACCCGTGTTGGTCAGCGATCCGACCTGGAACGACTGGTTATCGAAGTGTGGACCGACCGGACGATCATACCTCTAGAAGCCATGCAGTCGGCAGGTAACCTGCTGATGGAACGATTCTTCCTCTTCACACGACTCGATAAAGAGCCCGAAGAAGAAGCTAGCCCAGCGGCTGGTCTCGGCATTTCGCCCGATGTTTACAACACTCTTGTTGAAACTCTTGCTCTTTCAGCTCGAACACTTAACTGCCTCAAGCGGGCAGGCATCAACCGTGTTGGTGGAGTGCTTTCGATGCCCAAGGGCGAACTACTTAAAATTCGAAACTTCGGCCAGAAGTCACTCGATGAGCTTTACGACAAGCTTGCCGAGCGAAACCTCTTGCCCGAAGAAAATGACGACGCCGGAGGCGAGGGCGAAGATGCTGACGGTGGTGACAACCCCGAAGGCACCGACAGCCCTGAAGCTGCAGTAGCAGCAACGACTGACGCCCCAGAGTCGCCAGAGTCGAAGGACGCATCCAGTGAGGCATAAGTTATCTGGCAGGCAATTCGGCCGAGCCTCAGGTCCTCGTCGTGCAATGTTCCGGATCATGGTCACCGACCTGCTCCGACATGGCCAGATGAAGACGACCATCGCAAAGGCCAAAGAGATTCGTCCTCTGGTTGAAAAGATGGTCACCCTTGGCAAAAAGGGCACCCTTCATGATCGACGTCAGGCAGCGGCATTCATCACCGACAAGTCGATAGTGAAGTTGATGTTCGATGAAATCGCTCCTCGTTACAAGGAACGACCCGGTGGCTACACCCGCATCACTCGTTTGGGCGTACGCCCCGGCGATGCCGCGGAAATGGCACTGATCGAACTGATTGACTAAATAGAGCAATGAGAATTGGACTGGTTATGGAGTACGACGGAACAGAGTTCCACGGCTCGCAACTGCAATCCAATGCGAGGACAGTGCAGGGTGAACTTGAAAACGCCCTGCGCAAAGTCTTCAACAAGAACATAAGAATGTACCTGGCAAGTCGTACCGACTCCGGAGTGCATGCAAGGGGGCAGGTTGGTCGCTTCGATGAAGAAACCGACATGCCACCCGACCAGATCAGGAAAGCGTTGAATTACTACATGACAAAAGACGTGCGCGTTCGTTGTGCACAGCTTGTCTCGGATGGACCCGAAGGGTTCGATCCGCGTAGTGACGCGTCATCACGTACCTACGTGTACACGCTCAACGACGCCCGGTCTGAACCCGCACTTGGTCGTCACTTTGTGACCCACGTGCGAAAACAACTCGATGTATCGGTGATGAACGAAGCGAGCAAGACTTTTGTCGGCTCGCACGACTTCGGTGCCTTTGCAGGCCCGAGCACTCCACCGGATGCGCCAACACAGCGTGACGTTGAATCTGCATCGGTTACCCGTAAGGGCGAAAACATCGAGTTCAAAATCACAGCAAACGCCTATCTGCACCAGCAGATTCGCAGGATTGCAGGTGTGTTGTACAACGTTGGTACAGGCAAGGTTTCTGGCGACATCGTCGGTCAACTGCTTGCCACTACCGAACGTGGTACCGCATCGCTCGTAATGCCTGCCGAAGGGCTTTGCCTCGAAGAAATAACGTATAACCGGATTGGCAACGGGTCGGGAGAGTGCGGATTGCCCGCGATGAACTCTGCTGGATCCGTTGATCTGAGCGTAAACTAGGGCGTCAATAAGTACGGACTGAACATGGTTACCAAGCTAAAGCATTACAACCCAAAAGCCGCTGAACTGATCAACGACTGGCAAGTCATAGACGCCAGTGGTCAGATTCTCGGCCGACTCGCAACTCAGGTGGCGACATTCCTGATGGGCAAACACAAGCCCGCGTACGTGCCGCACATGCTCACGGGCGATTTTGTCGTTGTGACCAACGCCAAGCTGATCAAAGTTACCGGCCTTAAGGCTGAACAGAAGATCTACAGGCGTCACAGTCAGTACCCCGGAAACCTCAAAGAGATTCCGTATGCTCGCATGCAGGAACGACAGCCAGAACGAATTATCGAACTGGCCGTCAAGGGAATGCTGCCCAAGAACAAGCTCGGCCGACAGATGCTCAAGCGTCTGAAGGTCTACGCAGGTGCTGAGCACCTGCACGAGGCTCAGATTCTCGGATCAGAACGACGTGAGGCTCGCGAAGAGGCAGCAGCAGTAAAAACTGAAGCCGCCTCCGTTGAAGCTGCAAAGGCCGCCGCCAAGAAACCTGCCGCCCCAAAGAAAACGGCAACTGCACCCAAGGCCGAAGCCGCTGCGGTAGCAACTGAAGCAGTAGAAACTGCTGAAGCTGCGCCAAAGAAAGCCCCGGCCAAGAAAGCTGCCGCCAAGAAAGCTCCTGCTAAGAAAGCTGCGGCCAAAAAGCCGGCTGCAAAGAAACCCGCAGCGAAGAAGGCAACTGCCGCCAAAAAGCCCGCTGCAAAGAAGACCGCCGCCAAAAAGCCCGCTGCTAAAAAGCCGGCTGCAAAGAAGACCGCCGCCAAAAAGCCAGCCGCAAAAGCAGCTAGCGACTCGGGAGAGAAATAGTTGACTAGCCAGCAGTACTACTACGGTACAGGCCGTCGAAAGACCGCCATCGCCCGTGTTCGGGTGTACAACACTCCGGGCGGTTCAACCGTCAACGGTAAGCCAATCGACGAAGTATTCACCGTTGGCGCATGGCTTCGACAGGCTGTCAGCCCGCTTGGAGCAACCGGCCTCACCGACAAGGTGACCGTCGTTGCCAAGACCCACGGTGGCGGTTCAGGTGGACAGGCTGGTGCGTTCGCACACGGTCTGGCACGAGCTCTCGTTGTAATGGACGAGAACAACCGCAAGGTACTTCGTGATGCTGGTCTTATGACCCGTGACTCTCGAATGAAGGAAAGCAAGAAGTACGGTCTCAAAAAAGCCCGCAAGGCACCTCAGTACACAAAGAGGTAAATCGCCACTCTCGCAATCCGATCAATGTGATCAACAAAGAAGCCCCGAACATTTTCGTTCGGGGCTTCTTTTCGTTATTGGAGGATGGTCGATGGTGTGAGACCGACTAACTCAAGCCCGTTCGATCGACACGCATCTCGTAAGCCCTGTCAGATCGGTAAGCAGCGAAATCCCTGCGTGCGGGAACTGCTCCAACGCCAGCTCCATCACTGCGTCTTCGATCGGCGGGTCGATCTCGACATAAGCAGCGCTTGCGTTCGGACTCAACAGCTTCGAAATGCCCACAAACAGCGGCCTAATAAGATCAAGACCATCAGAACCACCGTCCAGAGCCAAAACGGGCTCTCTGGCGACCTCTGCTTGAAGCCCGGGCATCGCACTCGTGAGTATGTATGGTGGATTCGACACGATTACGTCGAACTCACCAGAAAGCGGGTCCGACAGGTTGCCTTCATACAAATCCAGCTCCGCCCCAAGGTCGGTGGCGTTCTGCTGAGCGATCGTCAGTGTATCTGCCGAAATATCGGTCGCATGAACCTCGGCAGAAGGAAGCTCAAGTGCAATCGACACGGCAATCGCACCCGAGCCTGTGCAAATGTCAGCGATTCGAGGATTCTCAATCCCAAGTTCACGCACGAACGCCAATGTTTGAACGACAATCTGCTCAGTCTCAGGACGCGGAATCAGAACAGCGTCGCTCACCTTGAACTGTCGACGGAAAAACTCGGCGTTGCCAGTGATGTACTGAAGCGGTTCACGTCCCAGTCGACGCACAACCAGCGATTCAAGAAGCTCAAGCCGATCAGCCGGTGGTGGGTCGAGAAGATTACCCAGTTGCTGGGCAGCCGACCACTCGAACGCGCTCCTCAGCAGCAGCCGTGCATCGATTCCCGCGTCTTCAATGCCTACACCAGATAGGCGTGCGGTTATCGACTGAATGAGTGATGAAACGTTTTCGGCAGCCACGCGACCCCTGCTTAGTCGCCGACTGCGGCCAGTTTTCGAGCCTGCTCTTCTTGCAGCAGCGCATCGATAAACCCGTCCAATTCGCCGCTCAGAACGTTCTGCATCTGGTGGCTCGTGTAGCCAATGCGGTGATCTGTAATACGTGACTGCGGGAAGTTGTACGTGCGAATCTTCTCCGAACGGTCGCCGGTGCCAACCTGCGCCTTGCGATTCGCGCTTTCCTCTTCGTGTCGCTTCCGCAACTCCATGTCCCAGAGTCGTGAACGCAGGATTTCCATTCCCTGAAGCTTGTTCTGTAGTTGTGATCGTTCGTTCTGGCACTGCACAACAAGGCCACTGGGCAGGTGAGTGATTCGGATAGCAGTGGCCACTTTGTTTACGTTTTGACCACCGGCTCCACCGGAGTGAAATACGTCGATTTTAAGATCGTTGTCTTCGATCACAAGGTCGAGTTCTTCTGCCTTTGGCATCACCGCGACCGTAGCGGTTGAAGTATGAATACGTCCCTGAGATTCGGTCGACGGCACACGCTGAACCCGATGCACTCCACTTTCGAGGTGCAATCGTTGGTACGCACGTTCACCTTCGATCTCGAAAGTCACCTCTTTGATGCCACCCACCCCGGTCGCGTTCTCGCTGAGGATTTTCATCTTCCACTTACGGCTCTCAGCGTAGCGCTGGTACATGCGGAATACTTCGGCGGCAAAGAGGCCAGCTTCATCGCCGCCGGCCCCTGCTCGCACTTCAACCACGGCATCAGCGTGTTCGGTTTCGTCCTTCGGGAGCAGTTCGATTTTGATATCTGCGAAAAGAGTTTCCAGTTTTTCTTTGAGCTCTTCAGCTTCGACGTTTGCCATCTCGATAACTTCTGGATCGTCCTCTTCAGCAATCATTTCTTCAGCGCCATCGAGGTTTTTTTGCGCGCTCGTCATCTCGTTCCAGAGTTCAACGACGTGCTGGAGCTGGCTGTATTCCTGGCCTAACTTCCGAATCGCGTTCGGATCCGACGCGGTTTCGGGCTGCGACATTAGTCGTTCAACCTCGCCATGCCGATCGGCGATTTCCTTGAGACGGGCTTCCATTGATTGCTGCATGTATTGAGGTTACCAGTAACTCGCAAAAAGGCACGAAATCTGAGCGATGCCCAGTTGGCCAAAAAAGACGGAGAGCGAGTGAATTTCGCTACTGGTTTCCGGTTGAGCGTACGTGTTCTGCTATTGCTGCGGCATCGAGAGTGACCTCTGATTGGGCACCACCTTCTCCAAGGCTCTTTACCGACGCCACGCCGTTTTCGACTTCACGATCGCCCAGTATCACCACGTTCAAAGCGTTCTGGCTGTTGGCATATCGCATCTGTGCTTTCATCGAACGTTTCGGAGCGAGCACGGTTGAAATGTCTTTCGCCCTGAGTCCTGCTGCCAGAGTTGAACCCGCACTTCCAGCATCACCAAGAGTCACAACAACAACGTCTGGGCCCTTCGAAGCTTTCACAGGAAGTTCCTGCTTTTTCAACTCCATAATCAGCCGTTCGAGCCCACCGGCAAAACCGATTCCCGGTGTTTCTTGACCGCCGAGAATGCCCATTAGCGGGTCGTACCGCCCTCCGGCAATAAGGGTTCCCTGGCTACCGGCATCAGCAGGTTCGAACTCGAACACGGTTCGGTTGTAGTAGTCGAGTCCACGAACCAAACGGTGATCGACGGTATACGAAAAATCCGGGTACGCCTGCTTCAAATTGTCGAGAAGCACTAACAAAACTTCCCAGTGTTCCTTGGCTTCTCCGGTGATGTAGTCGACAGACTTTGGTGCGGCATCGGCGAGCGCCTGAGTCTCACGAGCCTTCGAGTCTAGAACTCGAAGCGGCGCCCGTTTCAGTCGATCCTGATCAACCTTTGGCAACTGATCGACCACGCCCAAAAAGTATTTATCGAGATCGTTGATGTAATCGGCACGGCCTTCTGCATCACCAAGACTGTTGATCCGAAGAGTGACGTCTTTTATCCCGAGATCGGCAATGTACTTCCAGCCGAGTTCGATAACTTCAGCGTCGACCTCAGGCGAAGGATCGCCGATAGCCTCAACGCCAAACTGGTGGAACTGGCGAACACGACCCGCCTGCGGACGCTCGTATCGGAACATTGCCGCGGCATAGAACAATCGCACCGGCTGTGGCAGGTTGTGCATTCCGTTTTCGATATAAGCGCGACACACCGAAGCTGTTCCTTCGGGGCGAAGCGTGATCATGTCGCCGCCATGGTCATCGAACGAGTACATCTCTTTCTGAACGATGTCAGTTTCGTTGCCGACTCCCCGTTCGAATAGGTTAGTATCTTCGAAAGTTGGTGTGTCGATCCGCCTGTATCCGAACTGGTGCGCCACCTTGCGAGCGGTGTTGTACACCTTGCCCCAGTAAGGCTGATCATCGGGAAGTATGTCGGCGGTGCCGCGAGGGCGCTTGAAGTTCATGTGAATGATTGTCTCTTAAACGAAGGCACCAGCACATCACTGCGCAGGTGCCAAAATCACGATTTGTGCGGCTAGCTACCGAGGCCAGCTCGCTGGTAGATCTTGCCTTCTGTCTTCATAGCAGGAGCGTAAACCATTCGAGCCTTGTTCATCTCTCGAAGAGTTTCTGCACCCACGTAACCCATGCAAACCTGCAGGGCTCCGACAAGGTTCAACGTACCGTCTGTGCGTGATGATGGACCGTAAAGCAGCTCGTGCAAGCTGTATTCCGTGCCCATGTTGATTCGCGTTCCACGGGGAAGTGAATCGTGCCAAGTAGCCATGCCCCAGTGATAACCATGAGCCGGAGACTCTTCGGTCTTGGCGAACGGGCTGCCGATCATCACAGCGTTTGCTCCGGCTGCGAACGACTTACATACGTCACCACCGGTTCGGATTCCGCCATCGGTAATGATCGGGATGTACTTCCCGGTTTCCTTGAAGAAATCATCTCGGGCAGCTGCACACTCGATCGTGGCGCTGACCTGCGGGATACCGATTCCGAGCACTTCTCGACTTGTGCAAACCGATCCGGGCCCAACGCCAACCATGACGCCCTGAATCCCCTGCTGCATCAGTTCCTTGGTCACTTCGTAAGAAACGGTGTTTCCTACCAGCACCGGAACGTTGAGATCTTTGATCAGGTCGGCGAATACAAGACCCTTGAGACTCTTGGACGAGTGTCGTGCGGTAACAACTGTTCCCTGCACAACAATCATGTCGGCACCGGCTTCGACAGCCAGGGGAGCCATACGCTTTGCGTTCTGAGGTACAAACGAAACAGCGGCTATTCCGCCGTTTTTTTTCACTTCCTCAACCTTCTTCGCAATAAGTTCGGGCTTCTGCGGGGCAGCGTAGATGCGCTGCATGATCGCCGTTGCTTCTTCTCGGGGTGAGGCTGCGATCTCTTCATATACCGCCGTGGTGTCTTCATAGCGGGTGTGCAACCCGTCCATGTTCATCACGCCCAGGCCACCGGCCTTGGTCATTTCTATGGCGAATTTTGGATCAACCACCGCATCCATTGCTGACGCAATAAATGGGATTTCTAGCTTGACACCGTCGAAATTCGTCGTCAGGTCAGCCATTTCCGGGTTAATCGTGATGTCGCCGGGGGCAATGGCTACATCGTCGAATCCGTATGCGGGCTTAAGTTCCTTGAAGTTACGGGGCACCTTCTGGGCTCCTCACATCGGTTACGAGCCGAATTTACTAATTCCTACTTGAAATACGTCCTTCCGGCACGTCGGTGTCCGGAGGTGATTACGAATTTCGCCGCAGGTAAATTCGGACTCAGTATACCCTCAGATATCGCCCTTCGTACACCCTGAAATTACGGCAACGTTAAAGGTCTCAAAAATTGCCAGAATGCTGTGCTAGCCTGAGTACCAATTTTCACGATTAGTAGCATGAAAATTCCTAAGATACTTGCACCAATTTCGCCTGATGATGGCACCGGGCGTCTTGCAAGTCCATTCATAAGGACAGTCGACGATGACCGAACGCAATATGGATGCGATTGCAAATCTCGAAATAGAAGCCCGCAAAGTTGCAGCGGGAATCAAGGCTAATCAGGGAACGGCACTTTCGACTTTAGCGCAACCGTCCCGTGAATCGGAATTGCGATCTACGGTGCTCCAGCGCCTGTCGACGGTGGTACTGACATATGTGGTTGGTCTCGTCGTGACGCAGAAGCATTCACTGCATTTCGAATGGTGGGAGCGACATTTCGGTACGAATATAACAAACGATCAAAAAATGACTAACGCTGCAGCTGTTTTTGACAGTATGAGCTCTATTACGTTCCTGTCTGCATATTCGACCCTAGAGGCTTTGATTCGACAAATCCTGTATTCATTCGACCCAAATGCTTGCAATGAGAGCACTGCAGGGTATTGGAAAGTACGCACCTATTTATTTGAGCACCACCTGATACTCGAACATCAAGACTATTCTTCGATGTTTCAACTGACTTCCACACTCAGAAACTGCATTCATAATCAAGGTGTGTATCGACATGCGATCGATAAGGAGTTGATCATTGAACACAATCAAATCAGATACACGTTCTTGAATATGATTCCGCCGAATTGTCTACAACAAGAGAATCTTCTTTCTTTGTTGTCTGAGATGGGAGAGATGATATTCGATATCCTCAGCGATCCAAATGTGAAAAACCTCAGCTTTATGGAAGATCATTCGGAGAAGTTGGGCACTCACGACACTGCTCTTCCGTTGTAGATTGCATTAAGGCCCGACACCATTGACTTGAAGAGCGAGCCGGGGCAGTTATCATCACTATTCAACTATGAACTATTCAGGCAGCATTACCGACGTTTCTGGCATCACGGTTGGACACTACACCGACCTCGAGAACGGGACCGGTTGCACCGTGGTTCTGAGCGATCCGCCCGCCAACGCGGGCATGGAAGTGCGTGGTGCTGCTCCCGGTAGCAGAGAAACCGCGCTGCTCGATCCGCTCGCGGGCGCCCCGTGGGTCAACGGGATAACGCTGACGGGCGGTAGCGCGTTCGGGTTGGATTCACCCGGTGGTGTGGTTCGCTACTTGGAAGAACAGGGTGTGGGTGTGAATACCGGACGCACCCGAATTCCTTTAGTCCCAGCAGCTGTAGTGTTCGATCTTGGCTTTATCAACAATGCTGTTCGCCCAACCGCAGATGACGGTTACGCTGCGGCAGTCAGTGCTTCTGCGAACGTAACAACAGGTAATGTCGGCGCTGGAACCGGGTCTACCGTGGGTAAGTTGCTGGGCAACAAGTTTTCTATTAAAGGCGGTGTAGGAACAGCGTCTATTCGCATGCCCAACGGAGCTACCGTCGGCGCTTTGATGGTCGTCAACGCTATGGGTGGTGTTGTCGATCCCGATACCGGCGAAATTATTGCCGGACCCCAAACAGAAGCTGGCTTTGCAAATTCGATTGACTTGATGATCGAACATCCACCCAAAGACCGCGGGTTCTTCCGCAATACGACCATCGGGGTCGTCGCTACCGACGCACCTCTCGACAAGATTGGCGCCATTCGACTCGCCATTGCTGGACAGGACGGAATCGCACTCGCCATCCGACCTTCCCACACCGCCAACGACGGCGACACCATGTTTGCCCTTTCGACCGGAACGCACCCCGACCCAGTAGCCGGCGACGTGCTTCACGCCGCTGCGCTAAAGGCGGTTACCGGAGCGATACTGAACGCAATCGAATCTGCTGAAACCCTAGGTGGAATTATGTCGGCAGCCGACGCAAAAGCTGCTCAGACGGGGTCAACAAACTAATGAGCCCACTACCTGAACTCAACAAACAATCCCCAATAGCGGTAGTCGCAGCGGGTCGTCTCGGATCCAGTCTTGCGATCGCTATGGACGACGCCGGGTACAACGTCGCAGCCGTATCGAGTCGACAGCCCGATCATTGTGATTGGCTTGCTACCCACTTAAAGAACACCCTCATCGTCGAAAAAGCCCAAACGGCAGCGAATCTGGCGAATATCGTGTTCATCACGGCCCCAGACGCCAGCATCGAAGGAATCTGTTCAGTAACCGAATGGCGATCGCACCAGGCAGTGATCCACTGTGCCGGTGTGCTACCTGTCTCCGCGCTCGACCATGCCCTCCGCAGCGACGCCGAAACAGCAGGCTTTCATCCGCTCCAAACATTCCCGTCTCCAGAGTCATCAGATCGACTGAAAGACGTGTCGTTCGCCACCGAAGCTCAGAATCCACTGCTTTTCGAATGGCTCGAAACGCTGGCAGCCGATCTTGGCGGCTCATCGTTCCGAATCGAGGCGTCTCAACGTGAGGCGTATCACGCTTCAGCGGTCATGGCGTGCGGTCTGCTCGCCGGACTCGCCGGTCTCGCCGCCGAGATGTGGGAACCGCTCGGAATCGACCGTGCGGATGCACTCAAACGCCTAATCCCGTTGCTCAGGGCAACCGTAGATGCCCTGGAAGAAAAGGGACTTCCGGCTGCAATAACCGGCCCGTTCGTACGCGGCGATGTCGAAACAATCGCCTCGCATATAACCGCGACTTCGAAAAATTCAGCTGAAACTGGCAGAGCGTACGCAGCTCTCGCTGAGGCGTCGTTACACATCGCCAGAGAACAGGGCGGACTCTCGGATCAGGCATTTGAGAGCATCAAAGCGCTGCTTTCAGACGAAAATCAGACCTAGAGAGTGTCGATAGAACCCCTCAAAACCTGAAAACTCAGTCATAATGACCTGAGGCAAGTGAACTAAGGCTTGGCGGCTAGCAAGCGCAGTCGACCGGGGCGGAGGTACACGATGGCAGTTCGCCGGATCACAACACACAAGATTCAGCAGATGAAACGCCGTGGCGAGCCGATCCCTATGGTGACGGCATATGACTACACGGCAGCTCGCATCGTCGACGCGTCAGGGATTCCTATGATCCTTGTCGGCGACAGTATGGGCCATGTTGTTCTTGGTTTCGACTCAACAATTCCTGTAACCGTGGACGATATCGTTCGTGCGTCGGCAGCCGTTGTTCGAGGCACAACCAAGCCCCTCATCGTTGCTGATATGCCGTTCCTCAGCTACCAGATCGACGCTGAAACGGCTCTACGAAATGCAGCCCGCCTCATTCAAGAGGGCGGAGCACAGGCAGTAAAACTCGAAGGTGGCAAGACCGTTGCTCCAATCGTCCGACGTCTGGCCGATGCCGGGTTAGCAGTGATGGGCCATATTGGCCTCACGCCGCAGCATGTAAACCAGCTCGGTGGCTACCGGGTTCAGGGCAAGACCGAGAGTGCGGCGAATCAGGTTATGGAAGATGCACTTGCACTTCAGGAAGCCGGAGCATTTGCGATTGTTCTTGAACTGATTCCTGTAGAACTTGCTAAGCGAATCACTGAAGCACTTGATATTCCTACGATCGGAATTGGCGCTGGTGTGCACTGCGACGGCCAGATTCAGGTGTTCCACGACATGCTTGGTCTCGACCCCGATTTCCGACCACGTCATTCAGGCAAGTACGCCGATCTGGCACCGGTCATCAAGGACGCTCTCGTTCGATACAGCGATGACGTTCGCGATGGCACGTTCCCGACCGACGCAGAGTCGTTCTTCTCAGATGAAACCCGAGTGCGAACAAGTTCTAAGACTGCTGATTAGAGGTTTCTCATTTCCTGAGCGGAGTCATCGGAGTCGAAGGATCTGGGGTTCGGTCGCGCGAAGCTTGAGCACCTGAAACACATGATCCAAGTGACCACTTCCCGCTCACGTCAACCCTCTCCCGCCGGGAGAGGGGGTAACGCTCCCTTATGCAAGTAATCCGTACAATCGCTGAAATGCGCGAAGCTCGAAGTAGCATCACCGGAACGGTTGGACTGGTTGCCACGCTCGGCGGCATCCACATCGGCCACACCACGCACATGGACACCGTTCGACCGTTGTGCGATGTGCTTATTGGCTCGCTCTTCCTCAACCCAACCCAGTTTGGTACGAACGAAGATATTTCAAGCTACCCGGCGGATGAAGAAGCCGATCTCGCCGAATTCGAAAAGCACGGAACCGATTTCGTATTCGCGCCAACGGCCGACGAAATGTACCCGCCAACTGGAACGGGAGTCCCGCAAATTGATCCCGGTCCAGCCGCCAAAGTTCTCGAAGGCGCGCATCGTCCCGATCACTTCAAAGGTGTGGCAACAGTCGTCGTTCGACTGTTCTCGATCATCTCTCCCAACATGGCGACATTCGGTGAAAAAGACGCTCAGCAACTCCGCATAATCCAGCACATAAACGAATCCCTAAAGCTGGGAATCGACATCATCCCGATTCCCACCAAACGAGAATCCGATGGCTTTGCCGTAAGCAGCCGAAACGCATATCTGTCGCCCGCAGAGCGAGAAGCCGCCACGATTCTTTATAAAGCGCTGACAGTCGCCAAACTGTCTTGGGACTCCGGCGAAAGAAGCGCTGAAGTACTCAGATTCATGATGATCTCGGTATTAGCTGGAGAACCCCTTGCCGAAATTCAATACACCTCGATCGCCGATGTCGACACGTTCGCCGAACTCGACCAGGTCGAACACTCAGCCCGGGCGTTACTGGCTATGAAAATCGGCCCAGCCCGCCTGATCGACAACATTCTGCTCGCCTAGATTCAGGCTCCCTTTCGCATCATTTAGCCTGATCAAAACCAGCAAACTCGGCGGGCTACCTTTACGATGCAGCGCATGAAAATTCTTGTAACCAACGATGACGGCTTCGACAATCCCGGTATCTGGGCATTGGTCCGCGCAGTGAACGACCTCGGGGAAGTGACCGTAGTAGCACCCACGGAGAATCAGTCCGGCGTTGGCACTGCACTTTCACTCAGGCGCTCGGTGAAGATCAACGAAGCTCCAAGCAAAGTCCACGGAGTCGCGTGCTACGCGGTAAGCGGAACGCCATCCGACTCGGTCATATTTGGACTCGAGCATGTACTGGTTTGTGGAGCCGATGTGGTCGTTTCCGGAATCAACCCCGGCTTCAACACAAGCCGCAACGTGTTCATTTCTGGAACCATGGGTGCCGCAATTCAAGCCGCCGCTAAGGGTGTAAAAGCCTGTGCTTTTTCGATGGACGCTACCGATGATATGGAAGACCAGATTGTCGCAGACGTTATCGCCAGAATCACGAACGAACTCCTCGATTCCGAAACACCACGAGGTGGGCTCTTCAACGTTAATATTCCCTCGTTCGGACAGATGAAGATTCAAGGAGCCGAAGGCGCAGCCCCCGCCCCGTCGGAGTGGATGAGCAAACTCGAAGCCCAAAGCGATGGCGGATACGAAATTTTGTCAGATTTACGGGTTCACATCGAAGGGTTAGATATGGCGCCCGGCACCGATGTAGAAGTGCTGAACCGCAATCGTATTTCGATTTCTTCACTCGAAGGTCCCACGCTCAGCCACCAGCCCGACGACCCAACACTTCAGCGAATGATCGACGCTGCAAACCGCATTATCGGTTGACGAGTAGGCATTAACTATTCAGAATCTCGCCAAGCAACCAGTTACGTTATTATTTTTCCGTCATAAGTTGCCCCCGAGACGATACGTCACGATACGAGAGGAACGAACCGTTGCTTTACGAACTGCGTGTGTACGAATGCCTGCCTGGAAGACTTCCTAATATCAACGCCCGCTTCGCGAATCACACGATGAAGCTGTTCGAAAAGCACGGCATCAAGAACATCGGCTACTGGACCACCGACGTTGGCGAAAGCAACCACGAACTTACCTACATGGTGGCGTTTGAAGATGCCAACCAGCGTGCCGAGGCATGGGACAATTTCCGCAACGATCCCGAGTGGGCGAAGGTCACCGAAAAATCGCACCGAGACGGCCTGATCGTAAAGAACGTCCGGAACCAGCTACTCACCCCAACTCCCTATTCGCCGATGCAATAATCACCTCTCAGCGTTCTAGATTCCGAAAACATGCCCAATATTCAAAAACTCAAAAACCTCTCAGGCCAGGCCCACATTGTTGGAGTCGGCGAGTCGAACAAGCTCGGCAAAGTGCCTGAAAAGTCGCCGCTCACACATCACTCTGAAGCCGCGATAAACGCGCTCAACGATGCTGGACTGCAACTTTCCGACGTAGACGCACTGTTCACCGCCGGGTGGTCGACTCTTGACGTCGCTGAGTATCTGGGCATACAGCCTCGCTACACCGATAGCACGTCGGTAGGGGGCTCGTCTTTTGTCATCCACGTCGCACACGCCTTGGCAGCGATCGCAGCCGGATACTGCGAAGTCGCACTGATCACACACGGCCAGTCGGGGCGATCCGATCGCTCACCAATCCCACGAAATCCCGGCACGCCAATGGCGCAGTTCGAAGCTCCTTACGGAATTCTGGGGCCGCCCGTTTCGTACGCAATGGCGGCCCGGCGCTACATGCACCAGTACGGCGAAGATCGAACACGCCAGGCGATGGCCGAGATAGCGGTTTCAACTCGTAAGTGGGCCAATCTGAACCCGATGGCTTACTTCTATGACAAGGAAACCACATTCGACGATTATCACGACTCCCGTTGGGTGGCATGGCCGTTCCATTTGTTGGATTGCTGCCTCGTCACCGACGCCGGTGCAGCGATAGTTATCACCACGCCCGAACGAGCACGCGACGCCAAGAATGGCAGCGTGAAAATTCTGGGTGCCGGTGAAGGACACGATCACTCCGGGATATCTCAAATGCCCGATCTGACCAGCGCGTTCGGTCGCTACACCGGACCCCAGGCACTTGAAATGGCAGGAGTAACCCACTCTGATATCGATCTCGCGATGGTCTACGACTCGTTCACTTACACCGTTCTCGTCAGTCTGGAAAACCTTGGCTTCTGCGGTCCGGGCGAAGGTCCTGACTTCGTTGCTGATCAACGAACTGCACCCGCCGGCGACTTCCCGCTGAACACCAACGGGGGCGGACTCTCCTACACGCACCCGGGCATGTACGGCATCTTCACCGTTGTTGAAGCCGCTCGACAGCTGAGAGGGCAGGCAGGGGAGCGACAGCTCGACAACTGCGACCTCGCTGTCGCTCACGGCACAGGCGGACTTTTATCGTCGACCGGAACAGTCGTACTGGGGGCCAACTAACGAAATGACAAACACGACACCAAAGCCCCAGCCGCTGCCACAGCCCGAGACCGATCGCTACTGGGATGGTCTCAAGAACGAAGAAATCTGGCTGCAACGATCCAAAACCACCGGCAAGTACCAGTTTTACCCGAGAGAGATTTCGATCCACGATCCCGCCAGCGGGGCAGAAGGCATCGAGTGGGTAAAAGTTTCAGGCAATGCCGAACTGTTCACGTTCGCCATTGTGCACATCGCACCCCACATGGGCTTCGTTGGCGACGTTCCGTACATCACGGCGTTAGTACAGCTTGAAGAGGACGTGATCGTCCCGACAAACATCGTAGGCGTCGACCCTGAACCCGAAAATCTTCAGATCGGAATGGCACTAAAACCCGTATTCGAGCACCACGAAGATGGCCAAACGCTTCTGAAGTTCGAACCGGCTTAACATTCGCATCATAGTTTTGCGGACTATGTCGAGTTAGAATTGAACACTCGCCAGTTGAAGATCGTCACTGGCAAATCACGAAACCAGAATTTCGACTCATGAAATCAGGTACGTCCACGTTGGTTTTCCGTGCGCTTTGCGCAGGGAACGGCTCAAGGCAAAACAGCTTTCGGCGACACCGAACCAGGGGTGCATAAGCACCCCGAAATAGCGCACGTACTTTTTCATTTCTAGTTCGAGTCGAGGTCACTCCCAAAATGGTTAACCACTTTCTAAAACTCAGCGATATCGCGCCTGAAGAAATTCAGCCGCTTCTTGAACGCGCAATCGAACTGAAAGCCGGCGCAACAAGCAACGCACTGGCTGGCAAGTCAGTTGCAATCCTGTTCGAAAAGCCGTCGCTCCGCACGAAGTTATCGTTCTGGGTCGGCACCGAAAAGCTTGGTGGACACCCCGTTCATTTCGCACCTGAAGAAGTTGGACTGGGCAGACGAGAGCCGATTGCCGACGTAGCCAACGTGATGTCTCGCATGTCTGACATCGCGGTGATTCGTACTTTTGAACAATCGATCATCGAAGAGTTCGCCGCTGCTGCAAGCATCCCGGTCATCAATGCCCTTACCGATCTTGAACACCCGTGCCAGGCCCTCGCCGACACGCAGACCATCATGGAGCAACTTGGCGGCGTATCCGGAGCGAAAGTGGCGTACATCGGCGATGGCAACAACGTTGCGGTCAGCCTCGGATACGCAGTAGCCGGTCTTGGCGGGCACCTCACGGTTGCGTCTCCCGCTGGTTACACAGTTCCCGGCGAATCTCTTGAAGGCGCTAACACCTACGGAGCCTCGGCTGGCGGATCGGTGACTCAGGTCACAAGCCCAGAGGAAGCTGTTGCAAGCGCAGATATCGTCTACACAGATGTCTGGACCAGCATGGGGCAGGAGACTGAATCTGCCAAACGCCTGGTTGATTTAGACGGCTATCAGGTGAACCCCCGCTTGCTCGATCAAGCTGGATCGAACGTGAAGTTCATGCACGATCTTCCAGCACACCCCGGCGAGGAAATCTCCGATGGCCTCCTCTACGACTCCCGTTCAATAGTGTTCGATCAGGCTGAAAACCGTCTCTGGGCGCAGGCCGCACTGATGGAAAAACTGATTTAACGTTCTCGTTTCATTCGAACTCAGATACGCCGGTAATCTGAACTGTATTACCTAACCCGCAGACAATATTTATCGTCACGAGCGCAATCTCAAAATGGCACTCCCAGTAGTAGCAATCATAGGCCGACCCAACGTCGGCAAATCGACCCTGTTCAACCGTTTGGCAGGACGACGAATCGCGATCGTTAGCGATATTCCCGGTACGACGCGTGACCGTGTGTCGATCGACGCCGAGTGGGGACGACATCGCTATCTCGTGGTCGATACCGCCGGTGTAGAAGATCGCCCGCACAACGAAATCATGTGGGACGACATTCGAGCCCAAGTGGAAGTTGCGCTGAATCAGGCCGACGCGATCATCTTCTGCGTCGACGTGAACGAAGGCGTGACCGACGCCGACCAGGACGCCGCCGACATGGTGCGGCGAACCGGGAAGACAGTAGTACTTGCTGCAAACAAAGCCGACACACTTTCGCGGGAAGACATGATCTACGAATTCTTCTCGCTGGGCCTTGGCGAACCGCACCCCATCAGCGCCTACCACGACACCGGTATCGGCGATCTTATGCAGTCAGTGTTCGAGCAACTCCCACCGTTCGAACCCGGAGTAATCGGCAAAAACTCAGTACGAGTCGCCATTGCAGGCCGACCGAACGCCGGTAAATCAGCACTGTTCAACGCCCTCACCGGCGAAGAACGAGCAATCGTCAGCCCTGTAGCCGGCACAACTCGTGACACCGTCGACTCGCTGTTCGACTACGAAGGTACCCGAATAACGTTCTTGGACACCGCTGGCCTTCGCAAACGAGGCAAAGCCGATCCCGGCATCGAAAAATACAGTGCGATTCGAACCATCGGCGCTATCGAACGCTGCTACGTCGCGGTACTCGTCCTCGATGCTACCGAATTTGTAACCTCGCAGGACACTCACATAGGTGGCTACATCGACGATGCGAAGCGAGCTGCAGTTATCGTTGTGAACAAGTGGGACCTTGCGAAAGAACTCGATCTCGACAAGTCCGAAGCAATGGCCGAAATCCGAAACCGCTTCAAGTTCATTCCAAACGTTCCGATCGTGTTTACATCGGCCATTAAGGGCTGGGGTGTGAGCGAGCTCCTGCCAACGATTCTCGAGGTATATGGCGAGTTCTCGAAGCAACTTCCTCGTGCAGAAGTCAGCCGAGTTGTCTTCGATGCGATGGGCGAAAATCCACTTCCAGGAGTCGGCACCAGGCGAGCTCGAATCTTCCGTGGAATTCAAACTCGAACCTCTCCGCCAACGTTCGAATTTAGCGCGCGCAACCCAGAACTAATACACTTCAGCTACCGCAGGTACCTGGAGAACCAACTGCGGGACCAATTTGGGTTCATAGGTTCCCCGTTGAGAATGAACTTTATAAACCGCGAAGATGAGTGATACGGTCGTAATCATAGTTGTACTGGTAGCCGCCTATTTCATAGGTGGTATTCCGTTTGGCGTGATCATAGGCCGACTATGGCGTGGCGTTGATATTCGCAGCTATGGCAGTGGTGGATCGGGTGCTACCAACGTAACTCGCACCCTCGGACCCCGGGCTGGAGCCGTCGTTTTCGCAGCCGATTTTGCAAAAGGCGTCTTGGTCATTGCTATCGCCAGATACGTTATGGATGGCGATCCGTGGCTAGTAGCAGCCGCCGGAACCGTAGCTGTACTTGGCCACATGTTCCCGGTCTATATCAAGTTCAAAGGCGGCAAAGGCGTGTCGACCGGGTTCGGGGCGCTGGCGGTCATTTCCCCAATCGCAGCAGCCATAGCGCTTGTAGGTGTCGTCATTGCCGCAATTTCTCGATACATCTCTCTCGGATCGATAATTGGCAGCAGTGTGAGCCTCGGGTTGCTGGTGATATTCAGCATCTTCGAGCTAACGATATTTGGCTGGGATCACAATCTGTGGAACCTGCTGTTCGCTATTCCGGTTGGAGTGCTCATCATTTGGAGCCACCGCTCGAACGTAGATCGCCTCGCAAAAGGTGACGAATCGAAGCTGGAGAACAAACCATCTCCGCGCAGGGCACAGCGAACCCCGTAAACTGCATGTGTGACACACATTGGCATAGTTGGTACGGGGGCATGGGCGACCACCCTCGGAATCCTCTTAGCACGCACCGGACATAAAACAGTCCTCTGGTCCCGCACTGAATCGCGGGCGGCAGAGCTTACTTCGGAGCGCGTTAACGAACGGTCGGTTCCTGGAGTCGAATTCCCAGATCTGATGACCGTCTCGCCCTCACTTGACGAGTCGTTTTCAGATTCCGAACTCGTGATCGTCGTCGTTCCATCCGTAACAGTTCGCGAGAACTTGAAAAAGATTGGCGACGCAGTTCCGGCCGGAACCAATATCGTATGTGCCACCAAAGGCATTGAAATCGCAACTGGAAAACGGATGTCTCAGATCATTGCTGAGGAACTTCCGAATTTCAATCCCGATCAAATCGGCGTGTTATCCGGGCCAAATCTGGCACCTGAAATAGCCGCCGGTAATCCGGCAACCGCCACAGTTGCATTTCCGAGCGACAAGATAGGTGAAACGGTTCAAGAGCTGCTCAGTTCCGAAGTATTTCGCGTCTACCGAGGCGAAGATGTGATTGGCGTTGAACTAGGCGGAGCATTGAAAAACATCATTGCGATCGGCGCGGCGTTTATCGACGGAGCGGGCTTGGGCGCAAACGCCAAAGCGTCGTACGTGACACGAGGACTGCACGAAATCACCCGACTGGGTGTTGCGATGGGGGCAAAGCCTGAAACGTTCGCTGGTTTGAGCGGTATGGGCGATCTACTAGCAACTTGCTACTCGAATCTAAGTAGAAACTATCGACTCGGAATCGGGATAGCGTCGGGGCGAGATTTGAACACGGTTCTCGAGGATCTGGGTCAGACCGCCGAAGGTGTCCCAACTACTCAGGCTGCAGTTCGCATCGCCAGAGAACTCGGCATTGAGATGCCGATAGCCAACGCCACTCACTCTGTGCTGTTTGAAGGTGCGTCGCCCACCGATGTGATACGAGAATTGATGGGTCGTACGCTGCAGCCCGAAGTTCGCTAGCGCCGCCACCAAACGATCTCAGCCGCCAAGATCTCCCAACTCATACAGAATCGCCGACATCACCGTGATCGCGGCCGTTTCGCTACGCAGCACTCGGGCACCCAGCGTCACCAGATTGGCTCCCGCCTCTCGAATTGCCGTAGCTTCCTGTTCGCTGAACCCGCCGGGTGGTCCGATCAACGCGGCGAGACCAGTAGTGCTGGGATCCAAAGACTTCAGCGTCGACTTCAGTGAAACCGATTCATCGCCGACCTCTTCCCACATACACAACAACGGCTGCTCGGCGATCGCCTGCCCTACGGCAACCATGATGGGCATCGGCGACTCGACCACGGGGACTATCGCTCGCCCGCTTTGCTCCGCCGCTTCGATAGCGATTCGTTGCCACCGTTCGAGTCGCTTGTCCGAAGGTGCACTCGCGTTGCCGCCCTGCACCCGCTCCGACATCACCGGAACGAACCGCACTGCACCAAGCTCGGTGCACTTCTGAATCGCCAGTTCTATGCGTTCGGCCCTTGCCAGTCCAAGCAGCATGGTGACTTTTACAGACGGCTCTGGCACTGGATTCACGGCTGAAATCAGAGTTGTTGAAATTTCACTTTTACCGACATCATCGACTTCAACTTCCCATTCTGAGCCCGATCCATCAAAAAACCGCACATGCTCCCCAGCTTCAACCCGAAGGACAGTTTTAAGTTGCCGGGCGACCGGGCCATCCAATGTAATAGACCGATCAGTAGCATCGATATCAGGAACGTAAAAGCGATGCATTACTTTGACCCATCCGTTCGAGCACGGGCAATACGAGTCGCAGTCCAGTCTTCGATTTTTCTGGTCGACTGAACTTCCCCGCCAGCAGCCTCAAAAGCCGCCACTACGTCATCAAGACGAGTTTCAAGTACGCCAGACGTAATAATCACGCCGCTGTCCGAAACAGAAGCAATCAACGGTTCTGCCAGCATTATCAACACGTTCGCCGCGATATTCGCGCCCACCACATCAAACCGGCCATCGGGAACTTCCTCGTGTGGGATGGATCCCGTCAGTATTAGCGACCGATCCGTAAATCCCGCCTCTTCCAGATTGGCTTTCGAAGAAGTAATCGCGTCGTTTTCGATATCAAGCCCAACTGCGTGACTCGCCCCAAGTGCGAGTGCAGCGATGGAAAGCACCCCTGAGCCGCAACCAACGTCCAGGAACCTATCTCCGGGCTTCACGACCTGCTCTATCTCTTCTAGGCACATCAACGTGGTTGGATGATGACCGGTGCCGAACGCCAGACCCGGCTCCAGTTCGATAACAACGTCGGAAGGCCTGCTGGTGAATTCAGCCGAGCGCGGAACAATGACCAGATTTTTGCCAACCCTGATCGATTCGAACTTCTGATTCCGCCACTCGTCATCACTAACTTCAAGCTCCTCAACCTCAGGGAGGTCAACCAGATATCTGATCAGCCGCACCCCGACGTCGATAGCCGTCTTTCGAGACTCTGTCGTTGGGTCGAGCGGAAGCCATCCACGAATCGTCACCCATTCAATCGGATCGGCTGACTCGCCTTCGTCGGGGTTGTAACCGCCGGGCTGCTCAACTGCTGCCGGGCCTTCGCCGTGGGTGGTGAACAGATGCGTCAGCGGCTCGACGTACTCGGGCGGTGCCTTGATGCTGAGCTGTAACCAGCGCATCTGATCTACCTTCGAATGTTCGTGCTGGGTGGGGCGGGCAGAGCAAGCCCTCAGAAACTAGGAGTCTTCGCCTCGGAAGGCGTCTTTGAATCGACCAAAAATTCCGGAGCCCGCTCCTGAATTCTCACCAACACGTTCGAGTCCGAACGATTCAGCAAGTTCCTGTAGCAAAGTAGCCTGGCGTTCATCGAGATCCTTAGGTGTGACGACCTTCAACTCAACCAGCTGATCACCTCTGCGACCACTGGTTCCCATGTGCGGGATACCGGCACCTTTTATTCGGGACACTGATCCAGACTGAGTGCCGGGCTTGATATCGATGTCATGCGATCCCTCGAGGGTTTCGACGTTGATGATTCCGCCAAGTGCGGCCATCGCCATATTCACCTCAGCCATCATAAGAACATCGTTGCCACGGCGTGAGAAAATCTTGTCTCGCTGAACACCGATATGAACATAAAGGTCGCCGTTACCGTTGCCCTTGCCACCGGATTCGCCTTCGCCGTGAACGACGAGCCGGGTGCCGTGTTCAACACCGGCGGGAATCTGAACTTCGATTTTGCGTACGTTTCGTTCGGTTCCTCGCCCCGAGCACTGCTGACAAGCAGTTTTCACGGTCTGGCCTTCACCCAGGCATGCGGGGCAGGCAGTTACCTGTTGAAACTGGCCGAAGAACGTTCGCTGGGTGCGACGCACCTTGCCTTCACCGTGACACGTAGAACATTCCACGACGTCGGTTCCGGGTTCGGCCTTGCTGCCATCACAACGATCACAACGTTCCATCCGGTTGAGTTCGAGTTCGCGAGGTACGCCAAAAGCGGCATCACGGAAAGATACGTTTACCTGAAACTCAAGGTCGGCAGCTCGACTGGACGCCTGACGGGTAGAATCCCCAAAGAAAGAATCGAAGATATCGCCGAATCCGCCAAATCCCTCGAACCCATCGAAACCACGACCCGCCTGACCGTTTACACCCTGATGGCCGAACTGGTCGTACTGTGCTTTACGTTTCGGATCGCTGAGTACCTGGTACGCCTCATTCACTTCTTTAAAGCGATCGCTTGCGTCGGCTTCTTTGTTGCGGTCGGGGTGGAACTTCAGCGCCTGCTTCCGGAACGCCTTCTTGAGATCTTCAGGCGTGGCATCACGGGCAACACCGAGAACCTCGTAATAGTCACGTTTGCTGGTTGTCATATAAAAGCGACCGCTGCCCCGGGCGAATGTCTGATTAGTTCCTAAATCAAGTTCACCGTAGTGAACAAGTCGAACAAATCAATTATAAACCTGAGGCGCGCTGAATCCGAATGTGGGTAGAAACCCAATAATGCGAATTAGAGAAAAATTCGTGCGTGTTCTAGTAGCCGCCGTAGAAAAGCATCGTCATCTGATCGAGATGACCGGCAAGGTGTCGCACTGCCGGGATTGCAGTTTCGTACTCCATACGAGTTGGAGCCATCACGCCTATGATGCCTTCGGCGGTGCTTGATGTGCCGTATTTGCTGACAACGACCGAGTAGTTCCTTAACGATTCTTCTACGTTTTCTTCGCCAATAACCACGCTAGCCAGACCACCCGGTTCACTCGCTTCTTCGAATACCGAAGTTGCGAACGTATCTTCGATCAGCCACATTGCGCCCTGCGACATCGCCGGGTCGGCCAGTAGTTCCGGCTGCTGGAACAGCTTGCCGATGCCGCTGAACCGCTTTTCCATGCTGGAACCCGTGTTGTGCTTCTGTAGAGCCGTTACAGCTGAATCGAAGGCCCTGCGCTCCAGTCCCCCGCCTACACGGCTTGCACGAGCCGCCACATTGTTAGCCGGGACACCAACTATTACTTCATTGAGGCGGTTCCGGGCATGTTCGATCGCAGAATCAGAGTCAGACGAGTCGAGATTGATGACCTGCTTGTAGATGTTCGCACCCTGTAACACCACGATTACCACGGCAAGCATTTCCTGAAGCCGAAGTAATTCAACGCTTTTCACCGGTGCCGGCGCGGTGCGAGGCAGTGTGGTGAATGCCAGAGTGTCCATCAGCCCGGCCAGTATTTCCGAGGCAGAATCGACCCATTCTTCGACGTCGGCATGTACCGCCGTGAATTCCTGATCAACCTGCGCGGCTACGGCAGAATTTAGCGTGGCCTCAGGATCGAGCGATCCTACGAAATGACGATAGCCACGATCCGAAGGAACTCCACCCGATGAAACGTGCGGGCGATGGATCAGCCCATCCTCTTCAAGTGCAACCATTTCGTTGCGAATAGTTGCTGGGCTGGCTTTGAGGCTAGTCGAGCGGGCGACCGTGCTTGAGGCGACAGGGGACGCCGTCTGAACATGTTCAGAAACGATGAACTTGAGAATCTCTCGTTTTCTCGCTGTCAGAGTCGGCATACTGGCCTCAGATAAAGACTCACGGCTGTGACTTACACGCTACAGGATTGAACGTCACGAAGTTAGCATGCGGTTTTCCCGAGCGTCAACGTTAATTCGGGATCGATGAACCAAATGCTCTATGTGATTCGACTATTGAACACGCCGTTCACGATAATGAGTGGACTGAAACTATGGAATCTCTGACAAGTAGTGCGTTCGAAAAAGCCGCCAGTTTCATAAACGAAAATGGCCGTCCGCTCGAGCGAGCGCAGTTCAACTATCACTTTGGAACGGGATCTTTGAAATCGGTGTTGATCGAACTGCGGAAGTTTCAGAACGGCGATGGTGGGTTCGGGCACGGAATCGAACCCGACGTGCGAATGCCGTTTTCATCGCCGTTTTCTGGCACGCTGGCGTTTCAAGTATCACGAGAACTCGAACTTGCCGGGGATGACCCGCTTATTCGAGATGGCATTGGCTACTTTGTGAACACTTTTGACAGGAGTATTGGCGGCTGGGATCCCGTTGGGCCTCGCGGCGACGAATACCCGCACGCTCCTTGGTGGGACTATCAGCCAGTTGGCGATCAACTCAACTCGTTGAAGCGATCTAATCCTGGAGCCGAAATCGCCGGTTACCTTCACCTCTATTCGCATCTGGTCGATCAAGCATTTCTCGACGAGGTCACCACCATGGTTATCGACTCTTTTGATGCGTTGCCAGACGATATGGGATTTCACGCAATGATGTGTTTTGTACGGATGGCAGAAATGGCTCCGAAAGCACTGGCTGAACGTCTCGGGCCGAAGTTGCGTCGGGGGGGCATCTCGTGACCAGCGGTAACGCCAACGATTGGCAGAACTACGGCGGGAGACCGTTGGGGTTCGCTCCGACACTCGACCACTTGCTTGCTGACGAGCTTGAAACCTCTGTGCAATCGCAGTTGGACTACGAAATCACTACGCAGACAGAAGACGGCAGTTGGAAAGCATCATGGTCATACGGCGATCGCGAGAACGAACTTGCCATTGCAAGGGTTGAATGGGCTGGCTATATCACCCTGTGAAACCTGCTTGCGTTTAAGGCCTGGGGGCGTATCTAGTTCGGTCGTTGGCATTGGGCGTGGAATACCAGCCGTGGGGTATTCGATTGAGGCTGCTCTGGCAAGCGTGAATATGTATCTAATTTGAACTGCAATACCAGTATTCGTCAGGTAATCCGTTGACGCTCTCTCGGGCGCATAGTTTAATTGATTCTTGAACTGCGCGTAAGTTGAATAAATTTTCTATCAACGACGCGAAACATCGACCTAATCGAGGTACGTCCGCATGGAAATTCGCTGGCTTGGCAACTCTACTTTTGAAATCCGATCTTCTGTGGGCATCGTGGTTGTTGACCATCAGGGCAAACTGCCAAAGCAAACAGATCTTGATGACGACAATACCGTCTTCGTTTACAGCAAGGGCGAGCGTTCCTCCTACCCGGTTACCAATCACAACGTTCTGGCCGGGCCAGGTGAATACGAAATTGGTGGCCTGAGCGTGAGAGGCGTAGCCACACCGGCCGACGATCCCGCCATTTCACAGGAGATCAACACGGTCTATGTTGTCGATGCCGATGGCCTGCAAGTCGCAACTCTGGGCAATCCCGGCTACCAGCCCTCGGCCCAGTCGGTACAGCAAATCAGCAAAGTCGACGTGCTTATCATCAACACGGAATCTCAAGGACTAGAACCCGACGAAATGTCGGCGGTTATCAGGAACCTCGAACCAAAGATGATCGTGCCGTCTGGTTACGATGCAAGTTCGGGCAAGCCAAGCGCCGCGATGCAGCGACTTTTGACCGAACTCGGCGTGAAGGAATTTGAAGCGACTTCGCGATTGAACGTGAGCAAGAGCGGGCTGCCAGACGAACGTGCAGTAGTAGTGTTGCAAAAACGTTCTGAGTGAAGCTGAGTTCTAGATCATTGGCGCCCTGTTCATCATGACTGGCAGATCAGTGTTATTTAGAAAGTAAAAAGCCCCTGCAAATTGCAGGGGCTTTTTTTTGTTAGTACTTGATCTGTGGCAACTTGAGAATGAATTTACGCGCTCTATTTGCTGTTGCGATCAAGTCGTCGCCACGCCAGCAACGCCAGAGGCGCCAGCAGCAGTGCAACGTTACCCAAACCAGCCGGACCGCCTTCACGGGCGCTACACGAGCCACTATCGGCCGCGTCAGCCACTATCGCAGCAGCAGCGGTTGCCTCGGCCGCAACGGTCGCAGGTGCATCTACGATCGGAGTTGGCGTCGGTGTCGCTGTTGGTACAACAGTTGGCGTGGGAGTCGGTGTGGGCGTACGCGTAGGCTCCGGAGTCGGAGTCGGCGTGTTTGTTGGAGTCGGAGTCGGCGCCTGAGTCGGAGTCGGCGCCTGAGTCGGAGTCGGCGCCTGAGTCGGAGTCGGCGTCTGAGTCGGCTCAGGCGTCGGTGTTGGCAGCGGTGGGAACACCAGCAGGAAGTTCTGCCTGTGAACACCATCTTCAAAGACGTCGCCCTGCAACGCTTTGATTTCACCAATGAAGAATTCAACGGGGCGGTTATCGTATTTTTCGTCGAACGGATCGACGGTCAAGAAATACTCGCCGTTGAACACCGAAGCAAACGAAGTCACGTAATCGTCGATGACTGCGTAGATCAGTGTGCCATCTGGAGGCGGAACCGATCCTGTTCGAACTCGACCTTCATAGAAAGTTGGCCCGAGAATCACCGGAGTTGCAGTAGGCGATGCCGGAATCGAAGTCGGTGTGGGAGTCGGTATCGGAGCGAATGGGAATCTCAAATTCTGCTGTCGCAACTGAGGAAGTGCCCAATCCAATTTTAGAGTCCCGAACTGGTTGATAAATGCATAGGGAGTCTTCTCGTCGGACTGAACCTGATCCTCAAGCCAGAACGTTACATCTTTACCAACGAGATCGTTGGGTGCGTGAATAAACAGACCGACAAAACCGTTCGGAGACTGTTCGCCTACCACGACCGAGTTTGAGACCCAATCATCAATCTTGGCCGTGATGATCATTCCATTTGGATCGATACCGCCAGAGATCGTCACTTCGCCATGAAGTGTGATTGCCTTGATCTGAGGGATCTCGCCTTGTGCGTTTGCCCGTTCGCCAAATCCAGCTATCAGGCCCGCCAGAACGGCGGTCGCTATCAGCATCCCTACCAGTCTAGCTTTCATATGTAATCTCTCCAGCGCCCGCTATCAAAATCAATTATCTGTATCAGCAGAACGCCCCCCTCCCGATAGTTCGGAAGGGGGGCGCCCGTTATTACGTTTTTACTCTAGCAGTCGTCTTTACGGGACGATGTGCGGGAGCTGTCCGTTGCTCTGCGGGCTGATGAATACCCAGATTCCTGTGCCAATCTTCACAAGGTCTCCAGAAACCAGCTCGTTGAACTGAGACGTGACGGTTTGGAACACGTACGCACGACCGCTGTTCACGGTGTTGAAGTACGTCCCTACCGTTACGTTGACCGGAGTTCCATTAGCATCAGGCCGCTGGAGAGTTGCACCCTTGTGCCCGCTCTGCGTCTGAGCTCGGCTCTGATCAACCACACCAACCAGGTTCCAGCCGTTACCGGTCGGAATCGTGGTCAGGCCCGGTCGAGCATCACCAGGACCAGTTGGGCCCTCAAGTGCGATCTTCTGGTCTTCGAAGTCCGAAGTCTCTACCCAGTAACCAGAACCAGATGTAACGTTCGTCAGGCCAGGAGTGGTCTGAGAAGTGTATACACCAGTTCCAACCTTCGAAGCGATTCTCCACGGCTGTGAAGGCGTGGTCGCGTCGTAGGCAACAACCTGTGTGATACCAGCGTTCGAGAGAACTGCGTCGACGCCGGTTTCAAGCGGGTTCGAAGGTACTGAAAGCGAGTTCCAGCCAGCGAATAGCTCGATAGCGAAGTCGGTTCGGTCGGACTTGGTAAAGGTGTTGGTTATTGTCAGCGTGTTACCAGCAGCGTCCGTACCCTTCACAATGTACTTGTGCGAGGCGTTAGTCAGAGCTGTTGTCGGCTGGTAGAAGAATGTCTTCGAGTCGGCAGAAGCAACGATTTCGCTTGCTACGTCAACACCGTCAAGTGTTGCTGTAGTAATCGTGACTGAAGCTGTCTCACCACCGCCCCCACCGAATCTAGTGTAGTCGGTAATCAGGAACGGGTTCGACTGAGTCGTCGTGGTAACTGGCGAAGAAAGCGGTGCCACAAGAGAAAGGTCGACAGTGAATGCCTTCGTAGTCGTGTCACCGATCGTCGCTACGTTAGTAACTACGTCGGTACCAACGACCCTAACAGCAACACTACCAGCCTCTTTGGCTGATCCGTCGTAGATGTAAACCCACGAGTTACCGCCCAGTGATGTCGGAAGACCAGTGAACAAGGTACCGAGTGAGCCACCTACGTTCGTCAATGTCAGCGTCGGAGGACCCTGAAGGGTCTCGTCAGACGTGATAGTGAACGTCATGTTCTTCTTGGTCAGGCTGTCTGCTGCTTCACCACTTGTACCAGTACCGGAACCCGCTGAGCGAGTAACAGTTAGAACTGGGTCGAGTTCGTCACTGGCGTTGGCAGAGCCAGCGTCAGTTGAGTTACCCGCAAGGTCCTGAATCGTACCCTGAATCGTCACTTTCGGAGTGTCGTCCGAAGGAATTGTCGAGTCAATGTCCAGGTAAACAGCAGCGTTTTTCACAACAACGCTTGCAGGTACGAATTCCACGCCTGAGTCCAGTGTTACCTTGAAGTCAGAAGCGCTAACCGAGGCTTCCTTGACTTTACCGTCAAAAGTTACCTTGATCGTGTCTCGTACGTTGTCCTTGTCAATAGAAGGTGTTACCGCGGTATTAAGACCGATTCCAGATTCAGCGTCCGTAATCGACGGTATCTTCTGGTCAATCTTGATGACGTGAGGCTGGTTACCGTGTCGACCAGTAGTGTGGATGTCATCTGCAGTATCTGCATCAGAGAAACCACGGTTACCGGCCAAGTCAGCGATTCGAGCCTGGAAGTCAACCAGGGTGTTAGGTACGGCTGAACCGATGTCGGTAGGCAGCTGTACTGGCTGTGACCATGACCAAGAAACGGTTGTTGCACCGTCTGAACCAAGAGCAGCTGTGTCGACTGCGGCTACATCGCCGGCAACGAACGCACCAGTACTAGGAACGATGACATAGGTTGCGTTTGTACCACTGTCGTTGAGGTCGTCAACAATCAGTTCAAACGTGCTTACGTCAAGACCAGACTGGGCGTCAGCTGCTGTACCTGAGAAGACAGGGAGTCGGTTTTGCGACTCGTTGGCATCCGCAGGTGCACCAATAACGACGCTCGGCGTGGTCGTGTCAATGTTATACGTGCCAGTACGTTTAACATTCGCGCCAGTTCCAACTACCGCTACGTCTGTGTAAGTAACTGTGATTGGACCACCAGAAGCAGGAATGCTTGTGTTGGCTACACCCGCGGTTACAGAGGCAGTTTTGAATTCAACAACCTGAATCGTGCCTTCGAAGCGACCGGTGTTTCGACCAGTCTCTGTCAGTTCGAGCGATACTTCGGTTGCTACGACACTCTTGATACCCACAGTCAAAGTGTCAACACTTGATGACGGGTATCGAACATCGATGAGGGCTGTGTAGGTCGGGGTTCCTGATCGTGAGATCTGGATAACCGGAGCTGACACGCCATCACCAGCACCAACAATTGCGAAAACCGAAAGTCCGGTTACCACAGTTGCAGTACCGGCCTGAACGATCTTGATGTCGCCAATGGCGCCAACGATCGGATTAGCAGCCTGGTCGGTCAAAACAACCGTAATGATGTCACCAAGGCTGTCTAAACCCTTCGAGGCGCCGCCACCAAAGTCTGTGACTCCGGTGCCAATTGTATTGTCGCCGTTGGTACCAATATCAAAACCGCTGCCGGCCTGATCAGATGTAACGGTCGTGGTTGCGTTGACGTCGCCGTCAACAACAGTAACGATCAACTGGTCTGAGTTAGCGACGATGTCTCGTGCGCTCACACCTGTTGTCGCAATAGATGCGTAGGTCCCATACACCGTGGTAGCAGACTTTCGACCACTAACAGCCGTTGAAGGCTCTGTGGTCAAACCGGATGCTTTGTTGGTGACGTACACCACACCATCCGTGTCTGCTGCATTGGCGGAGTGAGAGAGTCCTACAATAGCTACCGCTACCAACGCAATAAGCGTTAGTCCGGAAAGCAATTTCACTGAAAGCTTCACAGCTTCAGTCCCCCTTGCTACCGCGTATTCACCCACAACAATGGCAGAAGGCAGAAAAAATTCTTCCGCCATTGCCCGGTGGTATGAAACCCGGAGATCTCCATATATTCATCCCTCCACAAATGTGGAGGGTTTGCCGATTCCGTTATTTATGTCCAGTCCAAATGAGCGCCAATCGGCGCGCGCGTCATCGGGCTTCGGGACAAACCTAAGCGATTTAATCACCGCAACGATCACGATGTCAACCCGTTTGGCATAGTCCCTTTGGTGATTTAGGCGGCAATTGATGGTTTGCACGCATCCGTTACCGGATACGCCCACAACAGCCACTAAAACCAGTTATTACGAACTATAAAGAGCCTATTGAACGAGTGTCAACGATTCCCATACCAATATAAAGCGAGTTTGCGTTACCGGAGAGTTACATTCCGAGAACGTAATTCAGCGATTATTCGCAAACTCGCCTGTTCCAACTAGACTTTCTCAGGTTTTGTTATTGAACCAAGGAACTCATCGTTGGTCTGAGTTCGAGCCATCCGTTCCAGAATACGCTCGGCGGCTTCGGTTGGGCTGTTCGAGTCCTGAGCAATGATTCCCATCATTCGACGTAGCAGCCATACCTGCTTCAATGTCGCATCGTCCTGAAGTAGTTCCTCGTGTCGAGTTCCACTTCGTTCGATGTCGATGGCCGGCCACAAACGGCGCTCTGCCATTCGACGGTCGAGATGCAACTCCATGTTGCCGGTACCTTTGAACTCTTCGTAAACGACGTCGTCCAAACGTGATCCGGTATCGATGAGAGCGGTTCCGATAATCGTGAGACTTCCAGCTTCTTCACAGTTCTTGGCTGCTCCGAAGAACTGCCTCGGTGGGTATAGAGCGTTCGGATCCATACCACCCGTAAGTGTTTTACCGCTGCTCGGCACTGAAAGGTTGTACGCACGGGCAAGCCTGGTAATGCTGTCGAGCAGAATTACTACGTCCTCACCGCTTTCAACCAACCGGCGCGCTCGGTCAAGAGCAACTTCCGCTGTACGACACTGATCTTCGATCGGCTCGTCAAACGTCGAACTGAACACCTCACCTTTGGTGGTGCGGCGCATATCGGTAACTTCCTCGGGACGCTCACCAATGAGCGCAACGATGATGTATATCTCAGGGTGGTTCTCGGTAATACCCGCTGCAATCTGCTTTAGAAGAACGGTTTTACCGGCCTTAGGCGGTGCAACGATCAGAGCCCGCTGGCCTTTTCCGATCGGAGCGATCATGTCGATCATTCGGGTCGACATCATTTTCGGAGTAGTCGCGAGGATGATCTGGTCGTTCGGGTAGATCGAAGTGAACTGGTCGAACTTCGGTCGCTTCATTGCCGATTCCGGGTCGTAGCCGTTTACCAGCTCAACTCGAATCAGTCCAAAGTACTTCTCGCCTTCGGCAGGCGGTCGAACCTGACCGGCAATCATGTCGCCCAGTCGAAGTCCGAACCTGCGAACCTGGCTCTGTGAAACATAAATGTCTTTGTTGCCACCGCGTTTACCGGGTGCACGAAGGAAGCCGTAGCCATCGCCCAGAAGGTCGAGAATTCCTGCGCCAACCATCTGGTCGGTCGATTCTGCGACATTGGCGAGAACTTCTAGAACGAGTTCTGTGCGCTGGGTGGGAACTCGCTTGATGCCCTTGTCTATGGCCATCTGGCGAAGTTCATCGTTCGTCTTTGCACCCAGGTTTCCCAAATCGGGTAGCGTGCTCTCATCAACCTCGAAGTTATCTTGTGGCAGATCGCTGGGGCGTCCACCGCCTCCGCCTCGTGGTCGACGACGACCTGACCTACGACGGTTGCCGCCGCGGGATTGGGATCGGGTTTGGGTAGTCAGCTTAGGTTCCTCCTGCTGGTGTCCGGTCGAAACAGCTGAAATACAGTTCAGTGGTAGCTAATCAATGTTGATCAACGACATGAGTGTTCGTTCAGCGAATGTTCTAAAGAAAAATTTGTGTGATTAAGGGAAGACTGTCTTTGTTGGATCACGGCTGTGCAATTGGATTGCCAGGCGTTGACGAGTCTAAATTTTGATTGCTCTTAGAGCGGTGGGGCGCACAGCGATATTTGGCTGGCCATGCCGCTTGCGTGAGCGGGTATCTAGTTCCTGTGAAGGGGTAGCCCAACCGCGGGAATAAGTCATTACAGCGTCAAGGGCAAAGATAAAGAGTTGGCGAAGATCCAGAACTGGCTCATTCGCTTGCTTATTCAATCTTATCAAAAGCGTGGGCAATAATGCCACTATCTTAATTAACGAATTCGAATTGGGCTCACGGCCTCAACACTTTGCCTACTCTTCTTCCTCATCAAAAAAGTCGTGCTGTGCACCCTCGCGTAACGTGGCTTTGGCGCTGCGAATGAATTCACGGAACAGCGGATGAGGACGTTCAGGGCGCGATCCAAATTCAGGGTGGAACTGGCTTCCAACCATGAACGGGTGGCCGTACACCTCGGTTACCTCCACCAGCGATCCATCCGGGGAAGTCCCTGATGCAATCAGTCCCGCCTCCTCCAGCTGGACCCGGTATTCATTGTTAAATTCATACCTGTGCCGGTGCCGTTCATCCACCATTTCTTTCTCGTAAGCATCGCGAACTCGAGTGCCTTCTTTGAGGACGCACGGGTACGAACCAAGTCGCATTGTTCCACCAGTCGAGTGGAGTGCTTCCTGCCCATCCATAAAAGCAATGACGGGGTTCGCAGCATTCGGATCGATCTCAAGTGAAGTAGCGTCGGAAATTCCCAGTTCATTTCTGGCGTACTCGACCACCATGATCTGCATTCCAAGGCACAGCCCGAGATAAGGGATCTTAGATGTTCGAGCGTAATTGGCAGTTGCGATCATGCCTTCAAGCCCGCGTTCTCCGAATCCTCCCGGAACGACAATTCCGCGAGCTGTACCCAGAAGCTTTTCGGCACCATGCTTTTCGATATCTTCGGCGGCGATCCACTGGATATTAATTTTCCGTTCGTTATTTAAGCCGGCGTGATGAAGTGCTTCCACAACCGAAAGATACGAATCCTGAAGTTCAATGTACTTTCCGACAAGCGCAATATTGATCTCCGGGTGTTCTTCCTCATCGACCCTCACCATGGCGCGCCATGAGTCGAGGTCGGCGTGAGTATTAGGCAGCTTCAGCTCATTGGTCAGAATTTCGCCAAGGCCCTCGGTTTCGAGGTGAAGCGGAACTTCGTACACACTCGAAAGTGTCGGCAGTGAAATTACCGCTTCCGCCGTCACGTCGCAATACAGCGATATCTTTCGGCGCTCATCTTCGCCCACCACCTGATCGGCCCTGCAAAGAATCGCGTCGGGTTGAATTCCCATACCGCGCAAAGTGTGAACGCTGTGCTGAGTTGGTTTCGTTTTGAGTTCGCCAGTCGCACCCAAATAAGGAAGCAGAGTTACATGAACGTAGAAAGTATTTTCCTGACCGACCGTGTTCCTCACCTGCCTGATTGCCTCGATAAACGGCTGACCTTCGATGTCACCAACAGTTCCGCCAACCTCAACAACAACAACATCGGCCTTCGACTTTTCGGCGAGCTTGAGGATACGGTCCTTAATAAGGTTGGTTACATGGGGGACAGTCTGAATGGTTCCACCCAGATACAGGCCGGCGCGCTCGTTGGCGATGACCTCGGAATAAATTTGGCCTGCTGTAACGTTCGACAGCTCGGTTAGCTCGACATCGATGAATCGCTCGTAGTGCCCGAGGTCGAGGTCTGTCTCGCTACCGTCGATCGTTACGAACACTTCACCGTGCTGGTAGGGCGACATAGTGCCCGGGTCGACATTTAAGTAGGGGTCGAGTTTCAATACGGAAACCGACAGATTTCGGCTTTTCAGCATTCTGCCTATCGAGGCTACGGCGATGCCTTTACCAAGTGAACTGACAACCCCACCCGTAACGAAAATGAACTTACTCATGAACTGGCTCCGACCGCCCTGGCGCTGACGGTTACGTTGCGAACCGGCGTGAATAGTAGGTCAGAGGGGAAGCGCAACCGCCTGTCATCGCAGGTGAAAATAAATACCGAGATCGATATCTGGTTCAGGCGGCTCTTTACAGAGATTGCACACATCCTCGGATAGGGGGTACGGACTTCAACGTCGTCCTTTAAAAATAACCCTACACGGGACTCGATTTTAGGCAACGGTATTTAGAGGTGTCAAACATCTGAGGCGTGCTTTCTTAGTGTTTCGCCAGACCCTCATCCAATTACTCGCTGCTACACTCGATCCTTCGCACCAAATAACTGGGTGAATTTTCAGCCGATAAATGCAAGCTCAGTCGCCATTATTGAGCGGCCGCGTGGCACGAACATCTCGGGAAACTATGGATCCACTAACTCCTAAAGACGTTGAGCACATTGCTCAGCTCGCGTACATAAAACTCTCCGACGAAGAGTCGGAAGATATGCGCGTGCAGCTCACAAATATTCTTGGCCATTTCGCATCGTTATCAACTGTTGAGACGGATGGCGTAGAGCCCACCGGGCACACGACCGACTCGAACACTGTCATGCGCAAAGACGAACCACAGCCACCGCTCGATCAAGACGATGTGCTGCGAAACGCCCCCGATCGCGATGGCGAATTTGTACGCGTCCGCCCAGTTCTCGAATAGCCCCGAATAGTCCCAACAGCCCGCAGCCCGAAATACCTGATTTAACGAATGACAACACATTCAACCAACTCCGACCTTTACTTCGCGACCGCACGCGAGCTCCGCACAAAGTTCGACGGACGCGAGCTTTCGTCTGTCGAAGCCACCCGTGCGATGCTCGATCGAATCTCGTCGCTTGAGCCGAACCTGAACTCGTTCATAACGGTGACACCAGAACGGGCGCTCAAAGATGCCGAGGCAGCTGATCGACGATTACAGGGCTCCGGGCAAGAGGCGGGACCTCTGACCGGCGTGCCGATCATGATCAAGGACAATTTCTCGACCAAAGATGTTGAAACAACGGCAGCCTCAAACATCCTCAAGGGCTACATCCCTCCCTACGACGGCACAGCAGTTCGTCTACTTAAGGAAGCCGGGGCTGTGATTCTCGGCAAGGGCAACCTTGATGAGTTCGCCATGGGTTCGTCCAACGAATCGTCGGCATTCGGCCCAGTGCACAACCCCTGGGACACCGACCGTGTTCCCGGCGGTAGCTCGGGCGGAGCAGCAGCAGCAGTCGCAGCAGGTGAATGCTTTATTGCCTTCGGATCCGACACCGGGGGCAGCATTCGCCAGCCGGCGTCGCTTTGCGGAATCGTTGGCATGAAGCCGACATACGGTCTGGTTAGCCGATTCGGTCTGCTGGCATTCGGATCTTCTCTTGATCAGATCGGGCCACTCACCAGAAGCGTTGCCGATTGCGCAGACGCACTAAACGTTATTTCCAATCACGATCACCGTGACTCAACTTCCGTAGCCGCACCTTTCGACGACTTTGCTCAAGACATTGATGCGGGTGTTGCCGGTATGAACATTGGTGTCCCAAAGGAATACATGGTCGACGGAATGGAGCCGGGCGTTCTCTCGGCTTTCGAAGCCTCTTTGAAAATACTTGAAGATCTGGGCGCAAATATCAGCGAAACCAGCCTGCCGCTTACGGACCACGCCCTCGCCGTCTACTACATCATCGCTCCGTCGGAAGCCTCGGCCAATCTCTCCCGTTACGATGGTGTGAAGTACGGTCTTGGTACGCTCAATGCCGACACTTCAGCGCAGGCTACCGAAATCGCTCGTGGAGAAGGCTTTGGCGATGAGGTCAAACGACGCATCTTTTTGGGAACCTACGCCCTCTCGGCTGGCTACTACGATGCCTACTACAAGAAAGCTCAGCAGGTGCGAACGCTGATCAGGCGTGAATTTACCGACGCTTTCTTGAAGTTCGATGCGCTTGTCACACCGACATCCCCGGGTGTCGCGTTCAAGATTGGCGAAAAAATGGACGACCCGTTCCAGATGTACATGAATGATGTTTGCACCATCCCGGTCAACATCGCCGGGCTGCCATCGATATCGGTTCCGGGCGGTATCTCCGAGGATCTGCCCGTCGGCCTTCAATTCATTGGACCGCAATTCGGTGACACAACCGTAATACGAGGCGCGGCAGCATATGAACAAGCTACCAACTGGCACCAGAAACACCCTCTGATTTAAAGCCTCTTAGCGAACTTGAATCCCAATAAATTGACCAAAAACAAATCTTATTCGCGTCTTTTTCTAGCCATATTCGCAGTCGCGATCCTCGCGGTTGTTGCCTGCTCAACGACTGACCCAGAACCGACTCCCTACGATCGCGAAGACTTCACCCCGTACGCCGGGCCGCCAGTGTTCCCGATGATTTTCGAAGGTACGTTCAGCGTTGATGGCGAGCCAGGTCAGATCGGTCAGACCATTTACGCTGAGTTCATCCACGGCGGTTCGCCACTCTCGACCACCATTGAGGCTGGTAAGTACGCTCAGGTGATACTCGGCCCCGTCAGCACCGACGATCTTGAACAAGGCATCATTCACTTCTATCTCGGTACAAGAGATGGCGTTCACGTAACCGCTGAAGAGACATGGGAATGGGATACGGTCGGTCAGCCGACGAACCAGATACTCAACCTGACCTTCCCAAGCCTGCCCGAAAACTAAAAGTTGGTCTAATGACCAAAGGCCAAAACAGATGATTAGATCACTCGACGGCAAGACCCCAAAAATCGATCCGACGGCGTTCGTATCTGAAGCGGCGTATCTCGTTGGCGATATTGAAATTGGCCCTCGATCCAGCATCTGGCCCGGTGTCATTATTCGAGCCGATGCCGGCAAAATCAAGATTGGTGCTGGAACAAATATTCAAGACAACTCGGTTCTACATTCAGATCACGGTGCCGAAATTGGCGACAATGTCACGATCGGCCACGGCGTCATCTGCCACGCAAAACTTGTCGGTGACGGCAGCTTGCTCGGCAACAACTCCACGCTGAACGAAGGCGTGGTTATTGGGAAGAATTCACTCGTGGCTTCGGGGAGTTCACTAACCGAACACGCGGTTTTCGAAGACGACGTGGTGGTGCGCGGTACGCCTGGCAAAGCGCTTGGTGTGGTCAAAGAACGGCACACTGCTCTCATGCACAGTGCCGCGGCGTTCTACGTGAATCGAATCGCCGGCTACAAAGAAGCGGGCCTCGATGACCCAGATTCCCGCTCGTAGTCGAACTTAGCTGCGCCCTACATTCGCTCCGGCGAGGTCATGCCCATCAGGCTCAGCGTTCGGTGTAACGCCACTTTGGCAGCCTCAACCAGTTGCAGTCGAGCCCGCGATATCTCAAGCTCGCTTTCCTCCGACGACACCACGCGACACGATTCGTAGAACCGCTGTAGCGATCTCGCAAGTTCCATGGCGAAGTGAGGCAGGTGGTGTGGCTCAAATCGTTCGGCTGAGCGCTCGACCACGGCTGGCAGTTCGATTATCTTCCGAATTAACTCCAGCTCGTGCTTGTGGACTAGCAATGAAAGATCTGCAGATTCGAACGTGATTTCGCGGTCGGCAGCAGTTCTAAGAATCGACGCCATGCGGGCGTGTGCGTACTGTACGTAATAGACCGGGTTCTCCGACGATTGAGTCTTGGCAAGACCCAGATCGAACTCCATGTGCGACTCTGGAGATCGGCTCAGGAAAGTAAATCGAGTGGCGTCTGCGCCCACCTCTTCAACCAACTCGTCAACGGTCACCATCACGTTGTTTCGCTTCGAGAATTTCAGTGACTCACCTTCGTTCGAGAAGTTAACGATCTGGTTCAGGATGATCGTGAGTCGGTCGGGATCGAGTTCAAACGCCTGCAACACTGCATCCATTCTGGCGACGTGGCCGTGATGGTCGGCTCCCCACACATTCACAACTCGGTCGAACTTTCGCTCGGTGAACTTTTCATGGTGATAAGCGATATCTGTGCCGAAATAAGTGGGTCCGCCATCGCCACTGCGGATCACGACGATGTCTTCTTCCAGCCCTAGTTTTGTGGCTGAGAACCACTTTGCACCATCACGCTCGACAATAAGATCGGCATCTTCGAGGAAGTTCAACACTTCATCGAACCGGCCCGTCGAAAGCAGCTTGCTTTCGTGGAACCACTGGTCGTATGAAACGCCAAGTAGTTCAAGCGAATGCCGAATATTTTCAAGTGTTCGTTCCAGCGATTCGGGAGCGAGATCGGCAATCGCATCGGCCTTGTCCTTGGAAACTGCGCCATCGCCCAGATCTTTCAGCAGATCAGCTGCGAGTTCTTCGAGAAATTCACCCGGGTACGACTGCTCGGGAAGTGGTACATCGTGACCTGCCGCCTGCATATATCGCGCGTAGAGCGTGTCGTAAAACACCTTCATCTGGTTACCGGCGTCGTTTACGTAGTACTCGCGCTGAACTTCGTAACCTGCAGCTTCGAGTACGTTCGCCAGGCTGCTGCCAATCACCGCTCCTCGAGCGTGCCCAACGTGAAGGGGCCCGGTTGGGTTCACACTTACAAATTCGACCTGAATGCTCTGGCCTACGCCTGATTCAACTGATCCGAACTGATCATCGGCATCGCGAATTACATCCACCTGTGACTGTAGCCAGCTGGTCGACAGCGTGAAGTTCACAAATCCCGGTGCCGCGTGAGTTACCGATCCGACCATGTGGTGCTCGGGTATCGCGGCAGCGATAGCTTCGGCGATTTGGAGTGGCGCCATTCGCATCGAGCGAGCAAGAGCCAGCGGCGAACTGGTGCTGAAATCACCGTGCTCGGCAAGCTTCGGCCGTTCGATTTTGATATCAACGTCGCCAGCCGCGGGCAATGATCCCGAGGTTTGGGCCGTTTCCAACGCCTGTGAAACGAGACTCGCTAGTGTGTCTGTAATCTGCATAGACCGTTCAGACTAGCACGATACAAAGGTTGCAGGTCTATACTGCCGTGCAACTGAAAAAAACGATTCCCAAAACCAAAATAATGTCGTCAACAAGCAACTCACAACATTTCTCAGATCAAGCTCGAAAGAATCGACTTGTAGTTTCACCTCACGACGCTGAAGTAGCCGCCGGAATGATGGCTGAAACCGACGATATATACGCAACTATTCGCGAGATAGACACGACCGGGTTCGAGCCTGCGGCAATCTTCGTACCGACGCCATCGCAACGGGAATCAGATTAGCTTTGGATACTCGTAACTCAGACACCGCCTTTGCGTCTGTCGCCGAACTCGCTCCCCGGATCAGTAGTGGCGATCTCTCGCCGGTCGATCTTGTGCAGTCGTCTCTCGATCGGATTTCGCAGCTCAACCCAAAGCTGAACGCGTTCCTAAAAGTATGGAGCGATTCAGCACTTGACGACGCCCGTAAAGCCGAGCAGACCATCGCTGCCGGCGGCTATCTCGGCCCGCTTCACGGAATACCTGTTGGCCTGAAAGATTTGATCGATGTTGCAGGCGAAGAAACAACCGGTGCGTCGGCGGTGCTCGCCGGAAGTATCGCCGAGTCTGATGCGACCGTGGTCACCAAACTCAAAGCCGCCGGAGCAATTCTGATTGGCAAACTAAATCTCCATGAGTTCGCGTTTGGTCTCACGGGCATTAACTCCCACACCGGCGACGTTAAAAACCCGTGGGACACCGCTCGGATCACCGGAGGATCGAGCTCAGGCTCAGCCGCGGCTGTCGCTTCGGGCATGGTTCCGCTCGCGCTTGGGACCGACACCGGTGGCTCGGTTCGCTTGCCAGCATCACTGTGCGGAATCGCTGGCCTGAAGCCTACTTACGGTCGAGTTTCGCGTGCAGGTATTCTCGATCTGTCCTGGAGTATGGATCACGTCGGCCCTATGACCCGATCAACCGAAGACTGCGCTCTTTTATTGAACACCCTCGCCGGCCACGACCCAAGAGACCCGGCTTCTTCGGAAAAAACCGTTTCCGACTTCACATCGAACCTGAATGCAGGTCTAAACGGTTTAAAGATCGGCGTTCCATCCGACTATTTCTTCGACGAATCCGTTGACAGTGAATTCGTCGCCAGTGTGCGAGCGGCCATCGAATTGATGGCTCAAAACGGTGCCGAAATCGTCGAAATACCGATGCCATGGGTCGGATTAGGACGAATAATCAATCTCGGTGTGATCAAGCCCGAAGCAGTTTCGGTCCATGAACACATGCTCGCCGACCGCGCCGATCTGTACACGCCAGCCACACTTTCACGCATTCAATCGGGCTACAACGTCTCGGCTATCGACTATGTCCGGGCGCAGCGAGCCCGCCAGTGGTTCAGTCATCAAATGGCCGAGTCAATGAAGCAGGTCGACGTTCTAATAACCCCGTCATCGCCGATCCAGACCCCAACTATTGCCGATTGCATGCCAACACCCGGAAAACAGATCGCAGGAGGCGAGCTTGCGATGTTTACCGGAGTGTTTGACACCACCGGGCAGCCCTCACACTCGATACCCTGTGGGTTCACCGAAAATGGCATGCCGATTGGCATGATGATTTCCGGCCATCCGTTTGATGAATCGACCGTTTTACGCGTCGGTAACGCTTACGAAAAACTGACTAGCTGGCATCAACGATCACCAGCGGACATCCCTGCGACAAATTGACTTCGGAAGACACACAGCGATCCAAGCGACAACTACCTCGCCAAGTAACGCGCAAATCTACGCTCCCCCAGCGCGGCTTCGCCTGCATCGCAATCGATCGACCACTTCACGGTGTGAATGTCGGCCACTCCCTGAGGGCAGCTCTCGCCTTTTCAGCACGAATGGTGATACTAGGCAATAAGCATCCGAAAATCAACGTACGAAAACTCTCAACCGATCCCGGCAGGGCGTATCGACATGTACCAGTGCTCGAAGTAAAAGACATATTCGATGCCATGCCGAACGATTGCACGCCGGTCGCCGTCGAGCTAACCGATGACGCCGTCGATCTTTCAACCTTCGTCCACCCGGAGCGCGCCTGCTACATATTCGGCCCAGAAAACGGATCGATAAGCGAAGAGATCCTCAAGAAGTGCCAACACGTGGTGAAGATTTCCACAACCATGTCCCTGAATCTGGGAATGACGGTCAACATCGTGATGTACGACCGACTCGCCAAGATCACCCGAAATAAAGAATCTTGAGCACTCCAGAAACCGACACAGAAACCGCTGACTCAGTTCCCGAATCACCCGGTCCTGCCAAAACCAACAAGCCAGCCAAGAAAAAGCGCTTTTACGGCTGGAACATCGTTGGCGCATCGGCGCTGATGAACGGTTTTGGTGGCTCGGTTCACTGGCAGGGCTTCACCGTATTCTTCATTCCCATCTCGCAAAGCCTTGGGCTTTCGTCAGCGCAGATGGCAATTCCGTTTTCGCTTTCGAGAGTGGAAAACGGGTTAATCGGTCCCGTCACCGGCTGGCTGATCGACCGTTATGGCGTGCGGCGGCTGATGCTGATCGGCACGCCGCTGGTTGGCATTGGCTACATCCTGCTATCGCAAACCAGCACGTTCCTTTCGTTCCTGCTGGTCTACGTATTCATCATTTCACTTGGCTCATCTACGAGCTTCATGCAGGCGTCGACGACCGCCCTCAATACGTGGTTTTTGAAACGCCGCGGAATGGTCATGTCGATCAACAGCGCAGCGTTTCGTCTGGGCGGCGCATTCATGGTTCCGCTGCTATCTGTAGCGGTGTTGAGATGGGGCTGGGAGACCACAGCGATGTGGGTCGGCATCGGAATGCTGGTGTTCATCACCCCGCTCGCGCTTGTGTTCAAACGATCACCTGAATCAATTGGAGTGGGCCCCGACGGCGATGCTCTGAAGACCGAGTCAGCAGCTTCGATCCAGGCAGATGCTGCCAAGGGAATAATCCCCGATAGCGAGGATGACTGGACAGCCAGGGACGCCGTGCGCACGAGGGCTTTCTGGACGCTCGCACTGGGCACCGTGCTCAGAATGTCGGTTCACGGAACGATATTTGTCCACTTCATTCCGATTCTAGTTTGGAAGGGCGAAACCCAGCAGATGGGGGCGAACCTTTTGGGTCTGATGGCGCTGGTATCGGTACCGCTGATTCTGTTCTTCGGTTGGTTCAGCGATCGAATCGGTAGACCCCGTTTGCTGGCCGCTTGCTACTTGTCGGCTGCGAGTTCACTGGTGCTTCTAAACGTGGTCGATGGAACATGGCTGATCTTCCTCGCTATGTTGCTATTTACCGGCACGGAAATTGGGTCAGGGCTGAACTGGGCGCTAGTTGGCGACCTGTTCGGTCGCAAGCGGTTCGGCACAATTCGCGGCCTGCTATCACCGATATACAACACAGCGCTGTTCACCATGCCGATCGCCGCCGGTTGGGTAAAAGACGAAACTGGCTCCTATGAAATCGTGCTCTGGGCTGGAGGCGGGCTAATGGTCGCCGCCGCCCTTGTATTCCTGACAATCAAGAAACCGGTACATCAGTCGTAGGCCATCTGAGTTATCTGTCATTGCTAGGGGCTGCCCTGAGCGACGTGGCAATCACCCGCCAACATCGCGCCTACCGGTCGAATCGGCCAACAGTTCACCTGCATGAACCCACCTGGCCCTGACCGTACACGTGAACCCGCAACCTCACCACCAAACAAAAAAAGACCCACGTAAAACGTGAGTCTTTTTTCTTCTGAATATGTGGTCGGGGCGACAGGATTTGAACCTGTGACCTCTGCACCCCCAGTGCAGTGCGCTACCGGACTGCGCCACGCCCCGATGAGCCAAAGATAACATTTAGCCGCCCCAAATGGTCTTCAATATGGAACGATCTGGCAGTAGAAAACGCAGGTGTCACGAACTTACCACTTGCTATAATTCTTCAACTGCAAATTATTCGCATGGCTTACAACTGTGCCACTGTAACTTTTTGCACACGCACTCTCATGGCAAATAACGAATCCACAACCTCGAACCTGCGAACACTTCTCGGCGATGCCAGAGAGTTGAACTCGCGCGTCGAGCAGATTGTGAGGCGACTTTGACCTCACTGAACTCCAGCGCAAAGTCGATTCGTTAGATAAACAAGCTACCGAACCGGGTTTCTGGGATAACCCAGAGCACGCTCAATCCATGATGCGAAACCTGGCCGCCGTACGAGGTGAGCTGGAAACTTGGACGAATCTCTCAAGCGACGTTGCCAGCACAGTTGAGCTTCTGGATCTTGCCATTGAAGAAGGTGACGACACACTTGGCACACAACTTGTAGCCGATCTGAAGGCACAGACCAGGACAGTCGAATCACTAGAGTTCGAACTTCAGTTAAGCGGTGAGTACGATGAACGACCGGCGATTCTGTACGTGAAACAGGGCGCGGGCGGTGTCGATGCACAGGACTGGGCCGAAATGCTGGTTCGCATGTACACCCGCTGGGCAGAGCGCCGAGGGTTCGACGCCGATGTTCTTGATCTCACACCCGGTGACGAAGCTGGTATAAAAAGCGCCACGATAAAGATCGATGGCAAATATGCCTACGGTTACCTGCGCTCCGAACGAGGAGTTCACCGTCTGGTCAGGCTCTCGCCATTCGATACCGACCACCGACGTCACACGAGCTTCGCACTGGTTGAAGTTCTGCCCGAAGCCGACGAATCGGAAGAAGTGAAAATAAACACAGACGATCTACGAATCGACGTATTCCGAGCCAGCGGCAACGGTGGCCAGAATGTTCAGAAAAACTCGACAGCAATTCGCCTGACACACCTCCCCACAAACCTCGTTGTGGCAGTACAGAACGAACGATCTCAAGCTCAGAACCGCCAGGTTGCGATGAAAATTTTACTGTCGCGTCTCGTAGACTTAGATATGAAAGAGAAAGCTGAAGCGCGAGCCAAGCTAAAAGGTGAGCATGTTTCAGCCGAGTTCGGACGACAGGTTCGTAGCTACGTTCAACATCCTTATCAGATGGTCAAAGATCATCGCACTGATTTTCAGACAGGTGACGCCCAGTCCGTTCTAGACGGTGATTTGGACGGACTGCTGAAATCGTATCTGAGTTCTCAAATGGAGTCTGCTTCGGCATCGACCGGAACTAACTCCGGAATCAAAACCTAATCACATCAGAATGCATCTGAACGGGCAGACAAAAAACCGTTGTTGCAATAAAACCGTAAGAATTACTTAGTCACTACAAGCAAACAGAACAAGCAGAGAAAATAAGTTGATACCAGGATCTAAATCGATGCGAAGAATGATTTTTGGCATGGCCCTGAGCCTTGCATTTGTGGCTGCCGTTGCCTGTAGTGGTGATACAGGATCGCCCACTGAAGCAGCGGCTCCTCCAACATCAACGCCGCCGGCTGCGAGAGCAACACAACCTGCGATCGCTCCCGACCTGCAGGAAAATGAAGACGTTGCTGCCAGCTCTTCGGACTCCGGTCCGAAGAAAGGCGGAGTGTTCAACTCCCTGTGGAGCGACCCGCCGACCATGGATCCCCATCTGGTTACAGACGGCACGTCCTACGGTATCGTCATCGAGGTATTCTCTGGCCTCGTCCGACTTGGTCCAAACACATCTAACCCGTTCGAGCCTGATCTGGCCGAATCATGGTCGGTGCTTGAAGGCGGCACGGTCTACGAGTTCAAGCTCCGCAAGGATCTGAAGTTCTCGAACGGCGATCCTGTCACAGCGCAGGACTTCAAGTGGTCCTTCGAACGAGCAGCACACCCCGACACTGCATCTACTGTTGCTGAAGAATTTTTGGGTGACATCGTTGGGATCAATGAAATCGTAGAAGGCAGCGCCACGACAGCCTCAGGTATCGAGGTCGTTGACGAGCTAACACTTCGCCTTACGATCGACGCTCCCAAGGCATATTTCATCGCCAAGCTGACCTACCCAACTGCGTTTGTTCTGAACAAGGACAATGTTGAATCTCTGGGTCGAGGATGGACCGACGAACCTGTAAGCACTGGGCCGTTCACTCTCAAGGAATACCGAATCGGACAGCGTATCCGTCTTGCCCGAAACGACAATTTCTGGGACCGAGCTGCATATCTCGACGAGGTTGTGTTCAACCTCGCCGGTGGTGTTTCGATGGCAATGTACGAGAACGACGAGATCGACATCACAAGTGTTGGTCTTGCCGACCTCGAACGCGTTCAGGACCCGACTGAAGAGATCGGCAAAGACCTTGTAGAGGTTCCGCCGAACTTTGCAGTTTCATACGTTGGATTTAACATCAAAGAGCCTCCGTTCGACGACGCTAACTTCCGACAGGCGCTCAACCACGCCGTCGATAAGCAGCTGATCGCCGATCAGGTTTTCTCGAATCTCGTGAAGCCCGCTTACGGCATCATTCCTCCTGGATTCCCCGGCTTCTCGGCCGACATTCAGGGACTTGAGTTCGACCCCGAACTTGCGAGCGATCTGCTTGCGCAATCTGCCTACGCCGACCCGTCTGCTCGACCCCGAATCGTTCTCACGGTTCCTGGTACTGGTGGTTCGCCCGGTCTGACAACTGAAGTTGTTGCCGACATGTGGCGCCAGAACCTCGGTATCGAAATCGAGATTCAGCAGGTTGAGTGGGCGACTTACATTCAGGATCTTCACCGTGGTCGATTGCAGGCCTGGAGTGGACTCTCATGGCAGGCTGACTACCCGGACCCGCAGACGTTCATCGATGTGCTGTTCCGTTCGAACAGCGCTATCAACTACGGTGGGTACGCCAACGATCAGGTGGACTCGTATGTGGTTTCTGCTCAGACTGAGCAAGACGCCACAAAGCGAGTTCAGTACTACAACGACGCTGAACAGATCATCGTATCGGAAGCCGCATGGCTGCCGCTCTGGTGGGGTGTCGACTCGAAGGCTCTAATCAAGCCGTGGGTCAAGGATTACGCATTCTCGTCGCTGACGATTCCGAAGTTCAAAGACGTGTGGATCGACAAATAACCATCGTTACGTAAAAACACAATAATTGCCCCGGCAATATAGACGCATAGGTAACATGGCGCCGCCGGGGCATTATTTTAGGCACGTTAGTTTCGACGAGCAGTCGTCACAAAGTGAAAACCATCTCAGTCGAACATGGAGGGCTGTAACCGCAGATGCTGGAATACATCCTCAGACGTCTTCTATGGACGCCGATTCTATTGGCTCTGGCGGCATTCTTCGTTTTCATGATGGGAACCTGTGCTCCAGGCGACCCTGCTGAACTCACACTCGGTCAGTTTGCAACTCCCGATTTAGTCGCAAAACAGCGAATTCGACTTGGGTTAGACGATCCATTTCCTATTCGATATATCCGGTATATAGGCGGAGTCGTCAAGGGCGATTTTGGCGATAGTTACCACTTCACTGGCAAAACTGTTCTTGAAGTCATTGGACCCAAGCTGTGGGTTTCGGTACAACTCAATATTGCAGCACTACTCGTCGCTACCATCGTCGGTCTGCCCCTCGGGTTTTACGCTGCAAAACGGCAAGGAACAGCAACCGATCCGCTAATCGTGATCGTGATGCTGATCCTATTCGCCGTGCCGGTGTTCTTTACAGCGCCGTTCCTTATCCTGTTTTTCGCGGTCAAACTTCACTGGGTCGACGCTGCTGGATGGAACGGATTTTTCTCAATTCAGACCATCTTGCCCGCGATGACACTCGGGATCCCGGGTGCAGCGATCTTTGTGCGCCATATGCGAGCCAGCACTCTCGAAGTGATCGGGCAGGAGTATGTTCGGACGGCTCAGGCCAAAGGCATGCCAAACATGGTGGTTAACTACCGGCACATCGCCCGAAACGCTCTCCTGCCTATCCTTACGATCATGGGATTCACAATAGCGGGAATGTTCGGCGGATCGCTGATCATCGAACTGATATACGGAATTCCAGGGGCAGGAAGGGCATCGCTAGACGCTGTATTCCAGCGTGATTTCCCCATCCTAACGGCACTCGTGTTGCTCAGTGCGGTGATGCTCGTTCTGGCTAATCTGATCATCGATATTGCATATACGATCGTGGATCCTCGGATAAAACTGAGATAGGTACATGACAGAAATTTCAGTCTCAGACTCTTCGCAAACCGAACTCTCCCCGCCCCGAGGTCACTGGCGATCTATATGGGCACGTTTTCGAAAGCGCCGACTCGCCTTTATCAGCCTGATAATCATTGCGTTTATCTACCTGCTGGGAATCTTCGCGCCGGTCCTACAAACTCATGATTACCGAGAGATAGATCTGTACCGTACTCAACTGGGGCCGAGCGCTGAAAACTGGTTTGGTACAGATCGTGCGGGTCGTGATCTCTTTACTCGGGTGCTCTGGGGCATACAGACTACGGTCATCATCACCGTGACAACGTTTATTACCGGGAGCCTATTTCTCGGCGTAACGATAGGGTTGATGGCTGGCTACTTCCGAGGGTGGATCGATGCCATCATCATGCGAGTTGGAGAGGTGGTGTCGGCGTTCCCGGACATCCTGTTAATAATCCTGCTGGCGGCCACGCTCAGACCGAGATTCGTTGAATTCGCGCGCGACCTGGAAGATTCGACTGGTATTTCAGGGATCGTTAGCTCTGGCGTTGTCGACTATCTGGTTATCGGATTTGCACTACTGCCGCTGAGTTGGTTTGGGATGATGAGGCTCGTACGCGGGCAGGTTTTGGTGCTACGAGAAGCCGAATACGTAGAGGCTGCAAGGGCCATGGGTACGTCGACTCCTCGAATTCTTTTCAGGCACATCTTGCCGAATGTCGTGAGCCCGATCATTGTCTCGGTTAGCTTTGGCATTGGCGCGATTGCGCTCTCCGAGATAGTTCTTAGTTTCTTCGGTCTTGGCGTTCAACCACCTCGGCCCAGCCTTGGTTTGATGATCGGAGAAGTCGTGTCTCGTACAGGTGCGGGTAGCCACAACATCATCCGTGATCACCCCGAACAACTGCTAGCTCCGATCATAGTTGTGTGGCTGCTGATCTTCTGCTGGAACATTGTGGGCGACGCCCTAAACGACGTCATGAACCCCCGAGCCCGCTGAGTGCCACAGGCACGTTTTCAGAGCTTCGAAAAGAGTTCCTGACGCATCGCGTTGTATAAACAGTTGACTCTGACTATTCCGGCCCACCGTGTAGCTACACGGTAACGTGATCACTCTGGTTTCGTACTGCGCCATGCCCGCTCGCTACACGGTAGTGTGTCGCCCCCATCCGGCCGACATCGGATTCCGTGTACGCCAATCCGTGTAGCTTTACACGGTCGGCGAGCTTGGGAAGCGACTACTTGCCTCGCCTTGCCGATAAAACCTTTGGGGTCAGGTTGTGCAGCGTCTCGTGCCCCGAAAAATGCCGTTCGACCTCGCTCACCATCTCCTCAAAGAACCGAGTTCTCGAGCGTTCCGTAGTCCCCGCAATGTGCGGTGAAAGAAATACATTCGGCAACTCCCTGATCCTCGACCCAACAGGCATTGGCTCCGGATCGAACACATCCAAACACGCCGTAATATCGCCAACCTCAAGCCGTTCGATCAACGCCTCGGAGTCAACTATGGCTCCACGAGATACGTTTACAAAAACAGCTCCCGGCTTGATCCTCGAAATCTCGTCCCGACCCAACATGCCTCTAGTACCGGGTGTCAGCGGAGCAAGGCAAACAACGACATCCGGTTGCGACAAAACGGCATCGAGCGAGGTCAGCGTGAACCCAAGCGAACTCGCCAGTTCCGACTGTACATACGGGTCGTGTACCAGTAGCTCCACATCAAACGGCTTCAGCAATTCGATCAGCCGTCGGGCAATGTACCCGGCCCCAATCAGTCCAATCGTCTTGCCGGCCAACTCCTCGTTGTGAGCAAAATCAGCTGTCGACTCACGCTGCTCCGGCGTGCCCCACTCCTCGCCCGCGATCAAACGCCTGAAGTGCGCCCCGGCGTTTCGCAGCCCGATCAACATCATCCCGAGCGCCCACTCTGAAACCGGGTACGAAGACCCATGCGTGGTGTCGACCGCCCGCACTCCAGCGGCAATCGCAGCCCCCACATCGATCCGCTGGGCAAACCGGTCGCCTTCCAACTCGCCCACCAAACCCAGATTCGGTGAAGAAGTAATTACCGCTTCACTAACCCTGGGCGATCCGTGACAAACAACTAATGCATCGAGCGCACCAACGAACTTGGTGAATTCCGCTTCGACCCCAGCCGAAGCTTCAGGCGCATCATCCCAACTCGTCGCCTCGTCAAACTCCTGCCACCGAAAATCGGCGAACTTCTCAAGCCGTGCCAGATCGACTCTGTCGATATAACGCTCCCGCACCTCTCTGTTGCAGGCGATTCCCACCTGGGGGCGATTCCCGGTCATTCGATGTCTCCGTCGACGTTCAATGGGGTAGATAATTTGGCGAACAGCACCATTCCGCGGTGCTACTATGACCCAACTCACCAACACTGTGTGAGTGGACATGTGTTTTGGAGCATGATAGATGAGCTATTTTAAGTCCCGTAGATCCGCTGTTGTAGCCCGCAAAGGCGCGGTCGCAACCAGTCAGCCGCTTGCCGCTCAGGCGGGTTTACAGATACTTCGAGACGGCGGAAACGCGGTCGACGCAGCGGTCGCAACGGCAGCTGTTCTCAATGTTGTTGAACCGATGTCGACAGGCATCGGTGGCGATATGTTCGCTCTCATCTGGGACAAAGGCGAACGAAAAGTCATCGCCCTCAACGGCTCAGGTCGACAGGCCGCAGCCGCAAACGTCGATGATGTTCGCAAGGCCGGATACGAGTCCATTCCGAACAACGGACCCGGCAGCCACTTCGCCGTAAGTGTTCCCGGAACTGTTCATGGCTGGGAGACATCTCTCAACCAGTACGGTCGAATGACACTTCGTGAAGTGCTTCAACCGGCCATCGACTACGCCCTGAACGGCTACGCAGTATCTGAAGTTATCGCTTACGGCTGGGGCGGTGTAGACACGGTTGCGAAGCTAAACCACCGACCCTCCGGAAGCCAGCTTCTACCGGGCGCCGCTGCAAACGGCGCACCACGATACGGTGAGGTAATCACTCTCCCCGAACTCGGCCGAACACTGCAGATGATCGCCGAGGGCGGAAGCGATGCCTTCTACAAAGGCGAAATCGCCAAGAAGACAGCTGATTTTGTTCAGTCAGAAGGCGGATGGCTCACCGAGGAAGACCTCGCAAACCATCACTCCGACTGGGACGAAGCTATCAGCGTCAACTACCGTGGCGTCGATATCTGGGAATGCCCGCCGAACGGGCAGGGCATTGCAGCATTAATCGCACTCAACCTTGCCGAAGGGTTCGACATTGGCTCGATGGGTGCCCAGTCGGCTGATCGATATCACTACTTGATCGAGTCGATGCGACGCGGTTACGCCGATGCGTTCCAGTACGTCGCCGACCCCCGAGTCGCCGAAGTTCCGATCGAGCCACTGCTCACCAAGGACTACGCAAACCGCCGACGTGCAGGCATCTCAGGTATTCAGGCCGACCCCAACGTTTCGTATGGCGACCCGATGGCAAGTGCCGATACTGTGTATCTAACCGCTGTCGATGGCGAAGGCACTGCCTGCTCATTGATCAACAGTCTGTTCAACGGCTTCGGCACCGGACTTGTCGTTCCCGAACTGGGTATGGCGCTTCAGAACCGTGGATCACTGTTCTCGTTCGACCCGAACCACCCGAACTACCTCCAGGGCAACAAGCGTCCGTTCCAGACGATCATCCCGGCGATGGCGACGAAGGACGACGAGATGTGGCTCAGTTTCGGGGTCATGGGCGGGTTCATGCAGCCACAGGGTCACCTGCAGGTTGCATCGAACATGATCGACTTCGCAATGGACTCGCAGGAAGCACTCGATGCTCCGCGCTTCAAGGTCGAAGTCGAAGGCAACCAGGATGTGCTCGTTGAAGAAGATCTGTCACCCGATGTGATCAAGGAACTCGAAAAACGTGGACACACCGTTCATGTTGTAGCGGGCTACGATCGAGCAGGTTTCGGTGGTGGTCAGATAATTTCTCGTGATGCCGAGACCGGGGTACTAACCGCCGGATCGGAGCCACGAAAAGACGGTGCTGCTGCCGGTTACTAGTGCCGATGGCACGTTTCAAATAGTTCGTGACAAAAGCCGCCTGCACTTCGGTGTGGGCGGCTTTTTTGTGTCTGGCGTATGTGTGGTCGATGCTCGAAATCATGGAATAAGTTGCCAAAGTACCTACTTTTGTGGAACTATATGGAATATATATTACTAAATAGGTAAATATTGGAATTATCATGAGCCTGAGAGTTAGAGACGTTGCGGCCCAGTTAAACGTCAGCGAGAAGACCGTTTACAAGTGGCTCAGGGCAGGGCTGATACCCGCCCGCCGAATCGGTAAAACGTGGATCATCACCGAAGAGTCGGTACAGGCCGTCCTGTCTCCCAAAGTCTCTACCACTTCTGTCATAAGCCCAGTTCCTGCCCCGCTAGCAACACCATCTTCAGCGCCGGTCGCAGGCGTGCAGTCCGGAGTCGAAACACGGGGAAACGACACCGAAACTCTCAACCGGTTTACCGGAATTCTGTCGGGTGCCGTGAGTCAGGGGGTTCAGGCGATATTAGGTCCGAGAGGATCGGATCCCACAACATCTCAGGTCGTCGCAAATGCGCTCGAAATCGCACAGGGTGAGGTGCTACTTCAAGGCATCGGGCTTCGCGAGTTTTTTGGCGATCGAGGCCACACCGCGATCCTCCGCCAGATGGCTGCCGAAGATCGTACGATTCAAGTCCGAGCAATCCTCGTGAACCCCGTCAGCGAATTCGCCAGAGCCAGAGCAGTCGCCGAAGATGGCGCTCAGTTCCAGGACGAAGGGAGATTTCGAGGAGGTCCGCTGTACAACGATAGCTGGCGAAGCCTGAACGTAATCGCCGCAATGAAGAAGGAAGCTGAAGAGCGATCTCACTTCGGAATCGACGTTAGATTCGTCGATCACTGGCCGTCTGTTTACCTCGTTATGACCACCGATTCTTCATTCATTGAGACCTATCATTTCGGCAAGCCCGATGACGCTGTCGACGGCTCCTCAATCGATGGACTCGTGCCAATGTTGCAAGTCTCATCAACGAGCTCATACGCCCAGATTCTGCGCAGGCACTTCGACTACATATGGTCTGGATCCAACCCCCACATCAAGACCCACTCGCTGGCCGACATAGCCGAAGCAATGCAGGTAACTGTTTAGCGTTTACTTAGACGCCGACCCCAATCCCTTCTCCCTCAAGGGAGGTGGTTAGGTTGAGGGGGCACGGAAACCTTGAAGCACCACCAACCGCACACCCCAGCCCTTCACCAGCATTCCCCCTCACCTGAATCCTCTCCCTAATGGAGAGGACTTTAAAAAACAGCCAATGAACCTCGTTTGCTGGTACACATCCCACGTCGCCTCAGAGCAAGCTCCTCGGAATGACAAACACGTCATCTACGCCCAAGTTCCGGAACATTACGGAACTTTCGCCACCAATTCAGAGAAAAAACAACCCTACTGACCCCCACCCAACAAATATTCTTGCCTGCGTTAACGAGCACGCGAGTGCCGTAAGCCAAACAGCACACGGACACCTCGCAGTTCAATCAATATTCTCACTCTGGAGGCTCGAACTTGGGCAAAATCAACGTAGCGATCATCGGCACAGGTAACTGTGCGTCATCGCTGGTACAGGGACTTTACAAGTACAGCGAAATCGACGAAGGATCGGCCAACATTCCCGGTCTGATGAACAACGTTCTCGGCGGATATGCCCTGAGCGATGTGAACATCGTCGCAGCATTCGATGTCGACAAGGAAAAGGTCGGCAAAGACCTTTCCGAAGCCCTTACTTCCAAGAACAACAACGCCCTCCAGTTCCACAAAGTCCCGAAGACGGGCGTGATCGTCGATCGTGGAATGACCCACGATGGCATCGGCCAGTTCCTCGAGGAAATTGTTGAAGTAAATCACGACCCCTCAACCCCGGGTGGTGAGACAGCCGACATCGTTGGCATCCTCCGTGACCGCAAAGTCGACGTAATGATCAACTACCTCCCCGTTGGCTCCGAACAGGCAACCAAGTGGTACGTCGAACAGGCCCTCGCAGCCGGTGTCGCCTTCGTAAACTGCATCCCCGTCTTCATCGCCAAAGAGCCCTACTGGCAGAAGCGATTCATCGACCGTGGCGTTCCGATCGTCGGCGACGACATCAAGTCACAGGTTGGTGCAACCATCGTTCACCGAGTACTCGCCAGACTGTTCGAAGATCGTGGTGTTCGACTCGACCGCACTTACCAGTTGAACTTCGGTGGAAACACCGACTTCTACAACATGCTGGAGCGGACCCGCCTGGTGTCGAAGAAAATTTCTAAGACCGCCGCCGTTCAGTCCCAGCTCGAAAAAGAGCTACCGACTGACGACGTACACATCGGACCTTCCGATCACGTCCCGTGGCTCGAAGACCGCAAGTGGGCATACATCCGCCTCGAAGGCACCTCATGGGGTGACCAGCCTCTCAACATCGAGCTCAAGCTTGAAGTTGAAGACAGCCCGAACTCCGCCGGAGTCGCCATCGACGCAATCCGTAGTGCCAAGATCGCAATGGACAAAGGAATCAGCGGTGCAATCGAGCCTGCTTCTGCCTACTTCATGAAGTCGCCTCCGGTGCAGATGCGTGACGACGACGCCCGTGTCGCCGTCGAGACATTCGCTGAAGGCCACGACCCAGACGCCAAGGCCAAAGCTCCTGAAGCCAAAGCAACTAAAGGCAAATAGGTTTCGACCTTAGTTCGCTCATAGTCGATAACGAAAAGCTAGTGCACGCTGCTGGAAAACCAATATGATGACGTCATCTTGGACCGGCGGCGGCACTAGTTTTTTTATTTGACTCAATAACTAGAGTTGAAACAGGGGGGCACTTATTTGAGAATCGCTCAAGTATCGCCCTACGACTTTGCCCATCCCGGCGGTGTCCAGCGTCACATCGCCTCGCTCAGCCGAGAGCTACAGAGCCGCGGACACGAAGTGTCGATACTCGCTCCGTGCACCCGTGGCGAACCAGCAGTAGATATTGGCGGTGTAGATCTGCGAGTGTTCGGGCGTTCAGTTCCTGTTCCAACCGCAGGTTCGATTGCCAGAATTTCGTTCTCGGTCTGGCACGAATGGCGCCTGAAGACGATGCTCGAAAACGAGAAATTCGACATCGTCCACATCCACGAACCGCTGATGCCGATGTTCGCACTCACAGCATCACGCTTCTCGCCGTCGACGACAATCGGCACATTCCACGCCTACAACGAAGGTCGTGGCCGTGGCTACATGTTCTGGAAGACAGTGCTGAACCGCGGTGCGATACGACTCAACGGTCGAATCGCCGTCTCCGAACCAGCCAAGCAGTTCGCCAATCGGTACTTCAAGGGAGACTACCGGGTAATTCCAAACGGCCTCGACGTAGATAGATTTTCAACGTCTGCACCAAAGCCTTCTATTCTCAAAGACGATGCCCTGAACCTGGTATTCGTCGGCCGAGTGAACGAACCACGCAAGGGCCTACGTTACGCGCTGGGTGCCTACTCACTGCTCAAATGGCAGTACCCGAAGTTGCGCCTCATCGTTGTCGGAGCCGGTGTGCCCGATCGAGAGTCGTACCAAATCATGGGCGAACGTGCGCTCGATGATGTCGTGTTTGTGGGCCCGGTTTCTGAAGCCGAACTTCCGGGTTACTACCAGAACGCCGATATATTCCTTGCACCAAATACGGGCAAAGAAAGTTTTGGATTCATCATCATCGAAGCGATGTCGGCAACAACGCCAATCGTCGCCTCGAACATCCCTGGTTTTGCTTCGGTAATGACCGATGGCAAAGAAGGGCTGATGTTCCCTCCTAAAGACGAAGCGGCCATGGCCGACGCAATAAAAACACTTATTGAAAACCCCGGACTGAGAACCCAGCTCGCTGTCGATGGTCGAGCAACCGTCAACCAGTATCGTTGGGGCCAGGTCGCCGACTCCATTCTCGACTACTACGACGAGGTAAAAGATAAACAACTCGTGTCACCAGCTCAGTACCAGGGCTGGTAGAACTTGCCCGATCTTCAGTCGATTCGCTACGGACTCCGCGGATCAGTTACCAAATGGTTTGAACGTCCGGCAGTATCACTCTTAGTAGCTCTCAAATTCACCCCTTCTGCAGCCACGTTGGTTGGAGTGCTGATAGCGCTTATCGCCGCTTACTACGCCAGCGAAGGCGAATTCTTGATCGGCGGCATTCTTGTGGGAGTTGGATCGGCGTTCGATCTTCTCGATGGCGGAATCGCACGTGCAACAGGGACTGTGAGCAAACGCGGCGCCCTGATGGACTCCGTCTTCGATCGTGTATCTGAACTCGCCGTACTGATAGGACTCGCGCTGTATTTCGGCTCTGGCCCCGATGCCAGTCAAACCGCCGCCCTGCTCGCAATGATCGCCATGTCCGGGTCTGTGCTGGTCAGTTACATCCGTGCCCGGGCAGAAGGTCTTGGTGCGAAGGGAACCGCCGGATTCCTCACTCGCCCAGAACGAGTCGTTATCGTTGTTGTGTGTCTGGTACTCGGGTACCCGATGGTTGCATTGTGGATACTTGGCATCGGCACACCGCTCAGCGCTGCTTGGCGATTTATCGACGCATGGCGGGCAATCGACTCTGAATAACCCCTCTTCGTACATCTTTTTGCCTGTGTTTTGGCGTAAAACGGTTGATACAAGAAATCTTTACCCGGCCTGACCCGTCGGTAATTCTGTAACTCATCTGAATTTGATCGCCAACTTTCCATACATAGCACTAAGCAGAACGAAGTTACTCGCCCTAATAGCGATAGCCGTTCTGGCAATCGGCGTCGGCGCTACCGCCACTACTGTCTCCGCGCAGGACACCGAAGTTGTGAAAGTAATCAGCTTCAGCGCTGAATCTCAGTTTCCAGAAGGCATGACGTTCAAGCTCGACATCGAAACGGATCTTCGTATCGACGACGTTCGTGTCACATTCGAAATCGGTCAGCGCGGCACGACTACGTACTCGTATCTCGAACTAGATCAAACGACGCGCCCGCTGGTCAACGGCGAACTCTTTCATCGAACGAATAGTCGAGATCGCTACATCCCGCCCGGAACCATCATTAAGTACTGGTTTGAGATAACCGACGAAAACGGTGATTCCCACCTTACCGACCCCGTGAACTGGCGGTACGACGATGCCCGATTCGAGTGGGAAGAAGTAACCTTGGGCGCCGTCACAATCCTCTATCACGGCCCGGTGCGAGTTCGTGCTGAACGCCTTGCCGAAGCGGCAGTCGAATCGCTCGACCTTATGGGACGAGTGACCGGATCGGAAACCGAAACCCCGATCATCATGACGCTCTACAACAACAACGCCGAGATGATCGAAGCTGTCGTTGCTCGAAGCCTCGCAACCAGTCGTGAGTTGATCACAGAAGGGCAGGCGTTCGATTCCGAAAGCGTAGTTCTTGTGCTCGCCGGGCGATCAGACATCGGAACCGCGACCCATGAAATGACTCACATCCTCGTGGCCCGTGCCGCGGGTTCAAGTGGGTCGGTACCGCTGTGGCTAAACGAAGGCCTTGCTGAGTACGGCAACCTCGACAAAACCGTGTCGTACGAGCGATTCCTCGAGTGGGCAATCGGAACTGATCGGTTGATCCTTTTGAAGAGCCTGCGATCATTCCCTGGCGATCCGAATCTCACTTTGGTTGCCTATGGTCAGGGGCGAAGCGCAGTCGAATTTATGATCGAAGAGTACGGCGAAGCAAAAATGGGCGAGCTGCTTTCGACCCTTGGAACGGGCATCGGCATCAGTGATGCACTCGATGTCGTTTACGGGTTTGATATCGACGAGTTTGAGAACATCTGGCGTGATTCGATCGGTGCTGATGAGTACATCCCACCAACGCCGGGACCGAGCCCGACGCCTGCCGCTGAGCCCACGCCCGCTTATAAACTGCTAACACTACCGCCAGAATCCAGCAGCTCCGAATTGGCAGAAAACGTCGAGCCCACTGAGCTACCTGAACCAACTGCAGCACCAGTGGTGCCGGATGCGCCAGAAGATGAAGCAGACGATCCTGTAGAAGCCGAAGCCAGCGATAACGCAGTCGAGGAATCGGAGCACGAAACTTCTAGCGGTACCTGCTCGGCACCTTCAACCGGATCAGTCGACGGAACGGCAGGAGCATGGCTGCTCGCAATAGTTGGACTCGCCGCTGGCAATCGCTACCGAACCCGAAAGCGCTAACTAAAGTATTGGCGAATTGTTACGCCGCAACGTCGGGCGAGTCAGCTTCGTCGGATCCTTCAGCATCGATAACGTCTTTGATATCGTGGATCTGGAAGCGGAATGACGTACCAACACCAACTGCACTTTCCATCTCCATATTGCCACCGTGAATCTCAACGATTCCCTTTTACGGCGCGGGATTTGTTGAGAAGACCTTCGAGGGTTCCCCCCAGTATTGCCGTTTTATCGGCTTCACTCACGAAATCGCAGTGAGTGCGAAACGCTTCAAGCGACTGCAAGTGCGTCATCGACTTCTTGACGACTGGAAAGTCTGATCCCCAGCACAAGTTTGTTCCGAACGCCTCGTAGCACGCTTCATAAACCCAGCGAGTATCGGCGTAAGGGAAGTTCCAGGTGGTGTCGGTCAGATAGTGAAATCCTGACAACTTAAGGTAGATATTCGGCAGCTTGCTCGATTCGATGACGTTCTCGACGTTTGAACGGGCATCGTCACCATGCGCCCGAAGACCTGACATGTGATGACACAGAATGTTGAGGTCAGGATGCCGTTCGGCAACTTTTCGTAGTGCTGGCTGGTGCTGAGGTCCCATCGCAATACTGGCGATCAGCCCAAGCTGTTCGGCCGTGCTGAAGAAATCTATTCCCTCTTGCGAACTAAACCAGCTGCCATCATCTTCACCAGCTACGTAGTGAGTAAACGCCTTCATCGGCCATCGCTCAGCTGCAGCCTCAAGGCGCTTCGCAGCACCCGGCGTGTGATAGGTGTCCGACCACATTGAATCGACGTCAGCGAACTGCTCTAAGCGATCTGGATACCTTTTAAGGGCAGCCGCTACGTAGTCATTGTTATCGAAGTTGTTAAAAATCTGCGCACAAACAATCGTCGCTCGATCAACACCGTTGGTGTCCATCTGGTGAATCAGTTGTTCAACCGCCCCATGTGTTTGGGTGTCGGGTACGGGGGGCAAGTAGGGCCACTGGGCCCATGCGTGGCAGTGTGAATCGATAATCATTTGGCAACACCTTACCGATATTCCGCTCTTACGCCAGTCGTTCATACCCTCATGTTGAATCTTTTAGCAGGTGTAACCAATGCGTCACACCTCCGCAACATTTCGGAAACACCTACCCAATAGATTTCAAATTGAGCTGTGTGTAACAGCTTTACTTCGGGGAGAAATTTCTAATGGATTCTGGTTCAGTCGCGTGGATGCTAATGGCATCTGCCCTCGTTCTGTTTATGACTCCTGGGTTGGCATTCTTCTACGGCGGACTCGTCCGCGGTAAGAACGTCGTCAGCACGGTTATGTACAGCTTCGTGTCAATGGGAGTGGTGAGCGTAGTTTGGGTTTTGTGGGGCTACAGCCTTGCATTCGGAGAAGGCGGCCAGTTCATTGGTAACTTCGACTTCTTAGGATTCAAAGACGTTTCGAGCGACCCGGAAGACGGCGCAATGCTTTTCGCCATATTCCAGATGATGTTCGCCATCATCACACCGGCCCTTATTACAGGTGCAATTGCTGAACGATTCAAGTTCACAACGTATCTCGTGTTTCTGGTCGCATGGATAACCTTCGTCTACGCCCCAATTGCACACTGGGTATGGGCCGAGGGCGGCTGGTTGTTCGAAATGGGCGCTCTTGACTTCGCTGGTGGTACGGTTGTCCACATCAATGCCGGTATCGCAGCAGTTGTTGCAGCCTGGCTCGTAGGTAAGCGCCGTGGCGTCGACCGTGGTGTAGAACCGCACAACGTACCGTTCGTAATCCTCGGAGCCGGAATCCTCTGGTTCGGTTGGTTCGGATTCAACGCCGGCTCAGGCCTTGCAGCCGATGGTACCGCGATCAGTGCTTTCCTCGTGACCAACACAGCGGCAGCCATGGCACTTGTTGTCTGGGTCATTCTCGGCCACATTCACACCGGCAAAATGAGCGCAGTTGGTGCAGCCACAGGTGCAGTCGCCGGACTTGTCGCCATTACGCCAGCATCCGGTTTTGTAGGACCGATGGGCGCAATCGCTATCGGACTTGGAGCCGGAGTGCTCACCTTCTACGCAGTTCGCATTCGACACAAATTCGGATTCGATGATGCGTTGGAAGTGATGGCCGTTCACGGCATTGGCGGAATCTGGGGCGCACTCGCCACCGGCATATTCGCCATTGGGGGAATTGGTCTTATCGACGGCGATGCCACGGTACTCGGCTACAACGCAGTCGCAGTGCTCGCAACAATTGCTTACTCATTCATCGTTACCTTCGTAATTCTGAAGATTCTCGATGTAATACCTGGTCTGGGTCTCCGGGCTAACGATGCTGATGAAGATGCTGGACTCGACATCGCCCTTCACGGCGAACGAGCCTACGTCGGCGACGGCGCTGACTAAGCATTCATTCAACCTGCGTGATCGGCAAACAGGATCGATCACGCAGCAGGAGAACATTGACCATGCTAAAAATTGAAGCGGTAGTTAGGCCCGAGCGCGTCAACATAGTTATCGAAGCTCTGCTCGATGCGGGTTGCGGCGGATACCACACTGCAAACGTAACCGGTAAGGGAACTCAACAGGGTGTCGAAGTGTTCACAGGTCGTGGCGCAACCACAACCACGCGAGCGGCCCTGCCCAAGACCATCATCACAACGGTCGTAAAGGCCTCGATGAAAGATGCCGTTGTTGAAGCGATTCTCATCGCTTCCAAAACCGGTGAAGAAGGACAGATCGGCGACGGGAAGATATTTGTATCTCCCATATCCGAAGTAATTCGAGTTCGCACGGGTGAGAAAGACGACGCCGCACTGTAAGCGGATCGTCAGTAATTCTGACTCAAACTAAAACCAAATAAAATAGGTAGGCCGTCGGCTGTCGGGCAAGCAATCGTCAAGGTATGATTGACTGCTGTGGATAAGCGACGGCCTATTTTTTGGCCGTTTTCTTGTTCCTCGCAGGAGCGTAGCTCAGTCTGGCTAGAGCACTGGTCTCCAAAACCAGCGGCCGGGGGTTCGAATCCCTCCGCTCCTGCCACTATTTACGTGTTAGTGAATATAGATAAGCGGTTCGCCGTACTGATCACCCTTGCCGGGGTGCTGAAATTGGTAGACAGGCTACGTTGAGGGCGTAGTGTTCGTAAGGACGTGCGGGTTCGAGTCCCGCCCTCGGCACCATATAAAAACTGGTCGAAATGACCACGACAAAAATTTTGATTGCGACTGGCAAACGGCCGTACACCGACAAGCCAGCCCCCAAGTAAAATTAGCAATCAAACATATTTGTGCGGCGACGTGGCCAAGCGGTTAAGGCGGAGGTCTGCAAAACCTCTATTCGGCGGTTCGAATCCGCCCGTCGCCTCCATATTGCAACAGAACTAGAAGAAGCCTCAGAGAAGCGTAAGTTTCGATGGGGCTTCTTCGCGTGATGACTGCCCGGCGACTGTACTGACCATCACCGGTGAATCCAACGATTCTCAACCCTTCAGCAAGATGACCGAGTCCATCCGCGCCATGCCTTTGGCGTATCATCCGTTTCAACTGGAATATCCAACCTAACCACAGCTAAAAACGTAGAGCAGGTACGCACGATGAGCAACGTAAAAATACGGGATGTGAGAGCTATTCTCACCGAACCAGAACCCGGTTCACGATTTACTGTGGTGAAGATAGAAACCACCGAACCTGGCCTGTACGGAATTGGCTGTGCATCGCTGCGAACACGCCCGCAGGCCGTGAAAGTGGCTATCGAGCAATATCTACGACCATTCCTGATCGGCAAAGACCCCGCTGACATCGAAGACATATGGCAGTCGGCATACGTCTCGTCATACTGGCGTAGCGGTCCGATTCTGAACAACGCTTTGAGCGGAATAGACGAAGCCCTGTGGGACATCAAAGGCAAAGTCGCCGGCATGCCCGTTTACGATCTGCTCGGCGGAAAAGCCCGAGAGGCCGCAGCCGTATACGCCCACGCTTCAGCAGCTTCACCGGAAGAAGTTGAAGATCAAGCGCATGGATTTATCGAAGAGGGCTACCACTTTGTTCGAATACAGGTGGCAACACCGGGATTCGCAACATACGGAGCCTCAGGTGGTGAAGGTCGAGATCGTGATCCTCAGGACGGCCCGAAGTGGATCACCACGAAAGCTGAACCAGCCGACGATAAGTACGCCTACGCACAGCGCGCCGGAGTCTACGAACCCAAGCCATACATGCGTTCAGCTATCTCGCTGATGGATCGAATTCGTTCAAGCGTCGGCTGGAAAGTAGAGCTAATCCACGATGTGCACGAACGCCTCCCAACGATTCTGGCAGTCGATTTCGCCAAGGAAGTCGAGCAGTTCAAATTGTTCTATCTTGAAGACCTACTACCGCCACACGAGATCGGCTGGTACGAGCGTGTTCGCGAGCAAACTTCAACGCCTATGGCGATCGGTGAAATCTTCAACAACCCACTCGAAATTGTACCTCTAATTACCGGCAGACTCATCGATTTCGTACGAACTAGACTCTCACCAATCGGCGGTATCACCCCGGCCAAAAAATACGCTGCAATGGCAGAACTTATGGGCATTCGAACCGCATTCCAGGGGCCAGGTAACGTGTCGCCAGTCGGACAGGCTGCTCACCTGAACGTCGACCTCAACATCTCGAACTTTGGAGTGCAAGAAGAGGCGATCTACAGCGAAAAAATCCAGGAAATCTTCCCTGGAGCACCCACCATTAGAGACGGCTTCATGTGGTCGAACGGTGAGCCGGGACTTGGCATCGACATCAACGAAGAACTGGCGGCAAAATACCCGCATAACGACGAGGGTGGCGGTCACTTCGATAACGTGCGCCGAGCAGATGGCACCGTGGTTCGACCGTAACTTCGCCAAAGCTACGACTCCGCATGTACACCAACGCCAAAGTGATTACTCACAGCGACGGTTCGATTCGGGAGCTTATATCCGACTTCATCGGTATCGAGGTGATCAATCCCGTGCAGGTCAGTGCCACCGGTATGGAGCCTGAGCAGCTGAATCGCGACTACGGAATGGATCTGGCTTTCTGGGGCGGGATCGACACCCAGCACGTTCTGCCGTTTGGGACAGCGGCAGATGTGGCTAACGCGGTTAGAGGGCGACGAGATGACCTCGGCAGGGGAGGCGGGTTCGTACAAGCCTCAGTACACAATCTCCAGTCTGAAGTTCCACCCGAAAACATAGTGGCAATGTTCGAGACAGCCCTAGGTCGGTAAGCGATTCAGCGGTACCCGAAATTCAGACTGTAGAATCCAGCCAGCTATTGAGCGTTGCCAGATTCGCAAAGGCAAAGAGCAATAGCCGATCATGCAGCTATTACTTTCGGGAGTCGAATATGGAATCAAAAGACCTTCTGATCGAAGCGTATTCACACATCACTCGAATTGTTCATCAGGCTGCCGATGGCCTATCCCAGGAACAACTGTCGTACCGACCCGAAGAGGGCTCGAACTCGATCTCGTGGCTGGTGTGGCACCTGACTCGAATCCAGGACAGCCACCTGAGCAACGTGGTCCAACTCGAAGAGGCGTGGCTGACCGAGGACTGGGCCGATCGATTTGGAATGGCTGATTCAATCGGCATTGGGTTCGGTGACGGACCCGAGGAAGTAGCGGCCGTCCAGCCTCCGGGAGCGATATTGCTTGGCTACCACGACCGAGTTACCGGCAGGGTTCTCGACTACCTGCCAACAGTCGATGCCGAAGAACTCGATCGCATCGTCGAGACAAACTACGATCCCCATGTCAAAGCCGGAATCCGCCTGATGAGCGTGGTTCAAGACAACACCCAACACGCCGGCCAGGCCCGCTATTTGCGAGGAATGATCGAACGCCTTGGCATCTGAGGCATGATCACCATCATCATCAACGCCTGCACAACAACAAACATCTTCTGTCGCCCAAATTGCCCACCAGGCCGACGAACCAAACCCGAAAACCGCATCCACTTTAAATCGATAACCGAAGCCGAACAAAACGGCTTCAGAGCCTGCCTTGTATGTCGCCCAACCCGACCTGCCGACGGTCATGATTGGCGACCAAAATCTGAACGATAGCGACAACTACGTCCATCCCCTTATTCCTGCTCCCTGAGGGAGAAGGTTAGGTTGAGGGGGAACGCCAGCGGGAGATAACTACCCAAACCGCGTAGCGCTAAACATCTCCAGATCAAAATCCGACTCACCCTCAAGTGCCAGATCAGCCAGTATCTCGCCCATCACTGGTGCGAACTTGAAGCCGTGACCTGAACATGCACTGCCGATAATCACGTTGTCGTGAGCCGGGTGTTTGTCTACTACGAAGTTGAGGTCAGGCGTATTCGTGTACATGCAAACCGCTGAGTCGAGAACCTTCCCGTCAAGATCAGGAATAAACCGCCGAATGTGCTCGAAAATCTTGTCGTGATCTTCCTGATTTGTTTCGCGATTCACCGTTTCAGGCGTCGTCAAAGTTCCGTGGTGATCCAGCGCAAGCTTCACACCCGTACCGTAGTCCGCCTGCATGTAGATCGGGTACTTCTCACCAATTTCGAATGAAGCGTTTGGAAAGTTACCGGCGCGAAAGAAATCATGATTCGCTCGAGGCTCAACCATCCACAGCGAGACTCGTTCTATCTCAAATGGAAGTTCCAGATCCCCGAGCATGCCGGGTATCCAGACACCGGCAGTCAATATCAGGCTGTCAGCTTCGTACTCACCGTGAGAAGTCGTAACGGTTACTCCAGACCCAGACGAACTCGCCGACCAGCCCGTAACCTGCTCGTCGAATCGCAAGTCGGCACCGGCCTGCGTAGCCAGACTCAGATGGGCCGCCACCGCTACCTCTGGAAATATTGCTCCAGATTTTGGGTCGAAAATGGCTTCCCAACCGTCCGGAATATGAAACGATGGATACTTGTCCCTTACTTCAGCCGGGGTCATCAACCGGATCTCGACATCCTGAGCCTGACTAGAAGCCTGCATACCCGTCATCGCCCTGCCGGTAGGTTGACCCATAAAAAGACCGCCCGTCACCTCGAACGACGGCTCAGTATGCAAATCGTTCAGCTCATGCCACAGGTCAAATGATCGACGCAGAAGAGGCACATAGTCGGGACCTTCTTTGTACGCCATTCGCAGAATACGCGATGGCCCGTGCGACGAACCCATCGAATGTGGAGGATGAAACTGGTCGATCCCGACCACTTCGACTCCGCGCTTCGCCAGTTGGTACGCAGCCGAGCTTCCGTGAGCGCCGAGCCCGACAACGATTACTTTCTGGCCGGTTGGATTAGACATGTGCAGCCTCTCACCTCGTTTCGAGGTTTAGTCACCCCAACTGTGAGCGACCGCTTTGACAACGGCATCGACTGAATCTGATAGTTCGCCGATCGGCACAAAAGCCTCATCGTGAATCGGTCGCGCAACCCACTCACGCCGCAGCTCCTCCGTCTCCCAGTACGAAACCACCTCAAAGTCTTTGGAAGTTTCGCCTTCGTAGGCGGTGAGCATCGAAGCTCGAACGAATCCCGGCTGTGCCGACATGGCTTTGATCCATGTGTCGACAGTGGCCGCTCGAAGCGCCTCGGCCTTGCCGGCCTTAGGTGTCAAATAAACGTGCAATGTGATCATCTGGAGATCTCCCAATATATTAAAATGTGGCTAGCCACCTGGCCACCCACCCGGCTAAGAAATGCTGCGTCCGGGAACGTTCACCCGCACACGATAAAGCGATGTCGATGCGTTGATGTAAACAGTCTTCAGATCATCATCACCCCACGTAAAGTTGGCAACGACCTCCGGCACCTGAATAACCCCAAGAGCAGTTGCATCGGGTGCAAAAACATGAACGCCGCCGGGGCCAGTGCAGTACACATTTCCAGCACTATCAATCTTCATCCCGTCGCATCCGCCATCACCGGAACCCTCAGGCACCGCCCAAACTTTGCCATCTGAAATGCTGCCGTCATCCGCCACATCGAACACTCGAATGTGACCATGATCGGTGTCATTGATGAACAGTTGCTTCTCATCAAGCGAAAACGTCAGACCGTTCGGCTGTCCGAAGTCAGACGCCAGCAGGCTAATCTCACCCGAAGCAGGATCGATTCGATACACGCCCTGGTAGTCCATGTCCTGATCACGAAGTAGGCCGAAACCGTCCATCCGCCCATACGTCGGGTCCGAGAAATAGATCGCACCGTCCGACTTCACAACCACGTCGTTCGGGCTGTTCAGTTCTTTACCACCGTAGTGAGTAGCAAGAACAGTAATCGATCCATCGTGCTCTTCCCGCGTTACGTTGCTGGCAGCGTGTGAACACGAAATAAGCCGACTCTCAAGATCGAAGTAATGTCCGTTCTGCTTGTCGCTCGGCTGGCGGAATGTCGTAACACCATCAGCCTCCGACCATTTGCGAACGATATCGCCCGGCATGTCGCTGAACACTAGCTCTCTGGTTTTGGCGTTCCACATCGTGCCTTCGGTGAAGATGAAACCTGTTGCAACCTGCTCAACTTGAACTTCACCGCCAACGACCTGTCTGAATCGATCGTCTCGAATCTCTACACTCATCTAAATCTCCCGGATACTCGAATGTGCCAATAGCCGACATGTCAGCCCTGACCGTACGTAAGGGCTGACCTTTTCTAAAGAAAACCCGCTATCAGCGGCTGAGTAGCCAGTTCACAGCGTTGGTCAGCAGCTTCTGAACGGGCTCCTGCTGCAAAACACTCAACCGGTGACCGTTCGCCAGATAGGCGACCCGCCCCTTGCCGTACTCGTGCGAAAAACCCGAAGCGGATTGCTTGCCGTCGTCACCCTGGCTGACCGCAAACAGATCGACGCGATCGTTGTCGTACCAGATGAAGTGCTGTTCATCCTCTATCTCATAACTCTCAACGCCCTGCGTTATCGGGTGGCTGTTATCGGTAATCTCAACGTTGAAGCGTTGGAACGGCGGATGACCCTGAAAGTACCCCCCTGTAGTTCGGCGATAAGCACCTTTCCACGGATACCTCCACGTCGAGTTGTGCATCACTAAAAACGACCCGCCGTCTAGAACAAACTGCTCGATCGCCTCTTCCTGGTGCGGCTGCATCCAGATCTCAGGTTCCTCATCGTGACCGTTTGGCCACTCCATACCGTCCCTCAAAAACACCAGAAGTTTTGCGCCATCGAGCAGATCAGCATCTATCGATGCGAAATCGTCGGTGTAGTGGACGCTCAACCCGGCTTTTTCTAGAACTGGACCAATTCCAGCGTGGGCCTCTTCGGCCTTGTGATATCGGTCGCCACCAAGGAATACAGCGTCTGCCATTTAGGATCTCCGTAACTAGTTCGTCAGCGCGTTAAAGCTAATAAGGCGCAAGTTCGGCGATCATACGCCCGTTTAGCCCGAGCCGTGAGAACTCCCGCACTCGATTTCCCGACCTCTATGGAAGGATCTTCGGTTGGGTGATGGAGGGTTGACTGATCCGTGGCAGAATGTCCGAGAATTCTCGACTGACGAAGGGAGGCAATTTCATGCTCAGGCTTACTGGCGGTCGAATCGAAGTGCGGGTTCCAGCCATCCCGCGCCCATTTCCAAAAGGCGTGTACGCCACCACCATCTGGCCCTTCGTTTTCTACGAACCTCAGGTTTGGGACGACAAGTGCGTTCAGGCGCACGAACGGCACCACTGGATCAGCCAGATCAGATGGCTCGTAATACCGTGGCTAATAATCTACCTTCTACTCTCGATCAAGTACGGCGGAGGCAGAGCGCACCCCTTCGAGAAACGCGCATACGAAGTACAGGATGAATGCGTGCAATCCTCCCCCAAACCCGCGTAGAACCGTTAACGCCCTTTAATCACTCGTGGTGTTATTCTCAATACATACCTAATTTACTTGTTTGATCTCAGATTTACGGTTAGACACTAACTTCACAGCCGATCCGGTCTAAATTCCGGGTCGTTTCGCGCAGACGATATTCGCTGCGACGAGCCTGAAAGCCTTCATGACAAAGACCCTCCGCAACGACATTCGTAACGTCGCGATCATCGCCCACGTTGACCACGGCAAGACAACACTCGTCGATGCCATGCTCAAGCAGACCGGCTCCGTCTCTACTCACAAAGAGCTAGAAGAACGGGTCATGGACAACACGGACCTTGAGAAGGAAAAGGGCATTACGATCCTCGCCAAGAACACCGCTGTTCGATGGGGCGAAACCAAGATCAATATCATCGACACTCCGGGTCACGCCGACTTCGGTGGTGAGGTTGAGCGCGGACTTGCAATGGTCGACGGCGTTCTTCTACTGGTAGATGCCAGCGAAGGCCCGCTTCCGCAGACCAGATTCGTACTGCGCAAGGCGCTCGAAGCCAACCTTTCAGTCATTCTCGTTATCAACAAGATCGATCGATCCGACGCCCGTATCGACGAAGTTGTCGACGAGGTATACGAGCTGTTCATCGACCTCGACGCGACCGAAGATCAGATCGATTTCCCGATCATTTACGCAGTCGCCCGAGATGGTATCTCAACGATGGATCTCGACCAGCCCGGCACCGACCTCACGCCGTTGTTCGAACTGCTGATCGAAAACATCACTGCTCCGACTTACGACGAAGGTCACCCGCTCCAGGCGCACGTAACCAACCTCGATGCCTCGCCTTACGTTGGACGACTGGCTATTTGCCGAATCCACCAGGGCACCATCAAAAAGGACCAGATCATCTCGCACTGCCGTGTGGATGGATCGATCGTCCAATCTAAAATCACCGAGCTGTACATCACAGAAGGCCTCGAGCGAATCGATGCAACCGAGGCTGGCCCCGGCGAAATCATCGCCGTAGCCGGTATGCCTGAAATCACAATTGGCGAGACCATCGCCGATGAAACCGACCCTCGCCCGCTTCCAACAATCCGTATCGACGAGCCGAGCCTTTCGGCAACTATCGGTATCAATACTTCACCGCTTACCGGCCTCGATGGCAAGAAGCTGACCGCTCGAATGATCAAGGATCGCCTTGAGAAAGAGCTGATCGGTAACGTTTCCATTAACGTGCTGCCATCAGAGCGACCCGACTCATGGATTTTCCAGGGTCGTGGCGAACTTCAGCTTGCAGTGCTGGTTGAAACCATGCGCCGTGAGGGATTTGAAATGACCGTCGGCAAGCCAGAAGTTGTCACCAAGATGGTCGCCGGAAAGCTTCACGAGCCGATGGAACGACTCGCAGTCGACATCAACGAAGAGCACCTCGGTGCTGTCACCCAGCTTCTTGCTCACCGTAAGGGCAAGATGGTGAACATGGTGAATCATGGCCAGGGTCGAGTTCGAATGGACTTCATCATCCCGGCTCGTGGCCTCATCGGTTTCCACAATGAATTCGTCGTTGAAACTCGTGGCGCAGGGCTTGCCCACCACGTGTTCGAAGGCTACGAACGATGGCAGGGCGAGATGCGATCGCGACCAACCGGCAGCCTTGTTGCCGATCGTCGTGGCGTAACTACAACCTACTCACTGCTCAGCGCTCAGGAGCGCGGCCAGCTGTTCGTTCCTGTAGCTACTGAAGTCTACGAAGGTATGATCGTCGGCGAAAACCCACGTCCTCAGGACATGGATTTGAATATGGTCAAAGCCAAGAAGCAGACCAATATGCGATCTGCTGGTGCTGATAAGGCAGAGCACCTGGACGCCCACAAAGCCAAAACGCTTGAACAGGCACTCGAATTCATCATGGAAGACGAGTGTCTCGAAGTGACACCGAACTTTGTTCGAATTCGCAAGACAGTTCTGGATCAGAACAAACGTGGCCGAGCCAAGGGCGCAAAGAAACTCGCAGCAATCGGCGCGTAGTTTCCGACAACACTGTTGATTTATAGAAACGACCCGGCTGCACTGTACCGGGGCGTTTTTTTGTTTGTGCGTTGGCCCAGTCCTCAACAATTCGAATTGGGCGCATCTCATTAATCCGCACACACTAGAGCGGGCATTCAACGGGCTGACATAAAAGGAAGATGACCCATGGCACTCTTACTCGGGGACACCGTCCCAAATTTTACTCAAGCTTCGACCGACGGCGATATAGACCTTTATGATTTTATCGGTGACGGATGGGGCATCCTCTTCTCCCACCCCGCTGACTACACCCCGGTTTGCACAACTGAGCTCGGCGCAGTCGCAGGTCTGAAAGATCAGTTCGCTAAACGAAACACGAAAGTTATTGGTCTGAGCGTCGATGAACTTTCTTCTCACGCAGGCTGGCTCAAAGATATCGAAGAAACCCAGAACGTAGAACTGAACTTCCCGATTCTGGCAGACACCGATCAGAAGGTGGCCAACCTCTACAGCATGATCCAGAGCGAAGACAACAAGATGACGGTTCGATCTGTCTTCATAATTGATCCTGCAAAGAAGCTTCGACTCACGCTAACGTACCCGGCTTCGACCGGTCGAAATTTCGCTGAGATACTTCGAGTTCTCGATTCGTTGCAACTCACCGATGGCTATAAGGTCGCAACCCCCGCCAACTGGCGAGATGGCGACGATGTGATTGTTTTGCCGACAGTTTCGAATGAAGATGCCGACGCACTCTTCCCAAAGGGCTACGAAACCGTGCGCCCGTATTTGCGAGTAACGCCGCAGCCGAATAGGTAATTTCGCTAAAGAAATTCTCACCAACCGCCCCGCGCCACCCCGCCGGGGCGGTTTTAGCGTTTGGATTCGGAGCAACTCCATAACCTGTCGTTCCTCCTCGCAATGACAAAATGTCACCCGCATCGTAAACATGGCGACCCTCAACCACTTGCAAGCCTCTGTTCCGAGGTTCATTCTTTTCATCTATAAAACTGGTTGGTTAGCTGCGGCTTAAATAGAGGAAAGAAAAACAATGCTTGAGCGATTCCTGGTTCCGGAGAAAGATCGTGTAATCGTTCAGTCTGAGAACATGCGGCTAGCGGTGATAGAAATCTTCGAGAAGTGCGGCCAGTCGTCAGAAGACGCAGCTCTGTCAGCCGAAGTACTGCTAACCAGCGATCTCAGAGGCTGCGAATCACACGGCGTATCCAACCAGCTGCGGGTCTATGTGCAAATGTACGGCGATCAGGAGATCAACCCCACTCCTAACGTTCGAGTCACCCGTGAAACCGACGTAACTGCAAATCTTGACGGTGACACCGGGCTTGGTCTTCACGTTCTCCCGAAAGCCATGGAAATGGCAATCGAAAAGGCCGATAAACACGGCATGGGCGCTGTAACCGTCCACAACTCCCGTCACATCGGCATGCTGGCATACCACTCGATGATGCCACTAAAGCACGACATGATCGGCGTAACCACTTCGGCCGGAAACCCACTTTCGATGGTGCCGACTTTCGCCAGCGAAAAGATGTTCGCAACCAACCCGTGGGCATGGGCAGCACCGGCCCGAAACGAAGCACCGTTTGTGTTCGATATCGCCACAACTCAGGTTGCCGGCAACAAACTACGACTCGCCGAACGCATCGGCGCACCGATGGATCCCGCGTGGATCACCGACCCCGACGGCACTCCCATCATGGAAGAATCTCCGCTTCCTGCCGACTATCACATGCTTCCGTTCGGGGGCACCCGCGAGCAAGGCTCGCACAAGGGCTACGGATTCGCTGCCATGTCTGAAATCATGGCACCAATCCTTTCGGGGATGGGCCCCGGATTCCTAATGCCAACGTCGCCAAGAACGATCATGGGCCACTATGTTCAAGCGATCAAAATCGACGGATTCATCGACCCCGAACAATTCAAAGATGACATGGACAACTTTTTAGGTGGACTACGAAACGCCAAGCCTGCTCCCGGTCATGATCGAGTGGTGTACGCCGGATTGCCAGAAGCCGAAGAAGTGGAACTTCGCCTGAAAGAAGGCATCCCATACCACCGTGAAGTGATCGAGTGGTTCGAGTCGATCAAAGCCGAACTGGGCCTAGGATTCGATCTCATCTAGGCACCAGTGGAATCCAGCCAGCTTTCTCAAGCAGTATCACCCTGCAACGACAAACACTGTCATAAGGAGTACAACACGATCCGACCACACAGCTCACTTGGATACCGGCCACCAGTGCCCGAGGCGATTGTGCCTAGGCTTCAGCTGGTGGAAAATCCGAGATAATAAGTGGTAACGCTATCGGGGGCAGGTCAGTGACGCCGTGTTTGTTGGCAGAAAGTGTTTGGGTCATGAATCAATTCGGATAGAAGGTCATTGTGTATTGCAGCCACGCCGCAGGGTGAACAATTGCGCTCGTTGAATCGCCATTATGCCTTTTTGTCGCGGTAGTTCGACCCTTCGCTTCTTTTTAAAGGTGTACAAAAAGACAAACGTTCCATGCTGGACCTACTGTGCTCAGCGCATTTGCAAACGACAACCTGCTAGACGTTGTAGAGCAATTGATCGGACCGAAAATTTATTCGAGCTCGTTCTAACAGGAGGATCGATTACTCATTGACGAAGCAGTCGATTTCGGCTCTAGGGAGCACCGTGACTAATAGATTGATTTCTTCTTCGAGGCGAATCGTCTCAAATTCCCTGTCTGCAAGTGAACCTGCAGTTCCGCCGGACAGCAAATCCAACTCTTCGATCACCAGATCAGCCAAGCTAGAATACGCCTCCATTAGGTCACTGAGCATCGAGTTATAGATGATGCAGCGTTGAAGTGGTTTTTCTGATCCCAGGATTGAAATTAGGATCCCGGCACTAGTCTGAAACTTCGAAGCACGGGCGAGTACGACCTCCACAGAATCTGTAGCGCTTGATTCCGCCGTATTAAGATTTACAGTCTGTTGAACTGAGTTTCCGAATTCTTCTTGAGCTTCTCGCACATCTGTGTAAGCCGGCCCAATTCGATCTCGATAATTATCTAACTGCTCCTGTTCGCTTTCGCTGGCACAGCCACTGACTACGAGCATCACTAACCCGGCTAACAAAAATGAAGAGAGCCATACTGACCTGATTCGATTCAATGCGGTTTACCTTCCTAAAGCTTTCTTAAGCCAATATAGCGGTTCTCGCGAGAGATTCATGCGCTGAACGGTGATTTCAGGGAGTATTGCCGTGACCCTTTTCTCGACTCTCGATGCATTGGCATCTGTGACCCCGCCGCCGATGATCAGGACGTCAAAGTGCTCTGCCGCCACTAATTTGATTGCCGATTCGGCTGTCGCCGAATATTTTCCGTCATACCCAGCTTTACGGAACTCGTCGATCATCCGCATTGCAATGTGTTCGTGATTGCCCAGTATCAATACTTTAGTGAGCGGGTTTGAAGGGTCCTGCACGTTTGCGGATGCCATTTCAGCTCACTTTCTGGTATTCGTAGGCACAGTAACTTCATAATGACAATCCAAAATCAGCACCGCAAGTGTGAACCACAACCCGTCTGAGTTACTGAGACTGATAGAGACTGGATAGTGAATGGCATGAAATCAGCTCAGGTTTTGAGGTATTAATGGCCAACAACAGGAACATTTCGGAAGTTGACCTTGCCGTATTTGGAGGAACGCCAGCCGGGATAGCTGCTGCAGTTCGTGGAGCGCGTCAAGGGTTGGATGTTGTGCTGATATCGGCTTATGAGCATATTGGCGGGATGCTCACCAATGGACTGGGGGTTATGGATCGTCTTTATACCGGACGGCGTGCTCCCATCTTCGATGAGATTGTTGACGGAATCATTGACTACTACCGCCAAACCTACGGCGCTAACTCTCAACAATTAAAGGACTGTATAGATACCCGATTGACCTATGAGCCACATATTGCAGAGTTGGTTCTGAACAAGCTGATCGATAACACCCAGAACCTGGCTGTTCTCAAACCTTACTTTCCGACCGAGGTTCAACGCACTAGAAACCAAATTGACGAGGTTCAATTTCAATCAAGGGTCAGTGGAGTAACTGGACACGATATAAAAGCAACGACTTTTATTGACGCTTCCTATGAGGGAGATTTGGCAGCGCTGGCAGACGTGCCCTACCGCGTTGGAAGAGAATCTCGCAGGGAGTTTAACGAACCGCATGCAGGCCGTATTTTTACAACCCATGGTTTCGGTGCATATCCACTTGAGGCTGCTGAAGGCACCCTGAAGCTAGATACCTTCCCGGTTACTTCTCAATTGATCTTTAGCGGTAGTACTGGGGATGGCGACAAAGCAATTCAGGCGTATACGTATCGAGTTTGCTTGACTTCCGATCCTGAAATACAAATTCCGATCAAATGCCCACCCGAATATGATCGAAATAAATATGTGGGCGTTGTGGAATCTGAGCACGAATCACGGGGCAAAAAACACTACTTGAAGAGTCAACTTGTAGTTGAAGATGTCAAAAATTATCGAATCAGAGGGGCACGTATACCAAACAGCAAAATTAGTTGGAATGACCCGAACTTACCCGAAATAAATCATGCTTATCCTGAGGCAGATTGGGATCAGCGTTCGGACATTGCTCGGCAACATAAAGAGCACGCTTTGGGCTTGCTGTATTTTTTACAGAATGATGATGCCGTGCCAGAGAACGTTCGAGACGATATGAAAAAATGGGGCATGCCTCATGATGAATTTGCAGATACTTCACATTTCCCGTGGGAGATGTACGTCCGTGAGGCTCGACGAATAGTTGGAAGGTATGTGTTCACGGAGCAAGACGCATCGTTAGCTTCGTCATTTGGACGTACACCTATCCATAACGATTCGATAGCGCTTGCAGATTGGCCGATGGATTCTCATGAATGTAGGTTGGAGCGTCAGCCCGGCAGCCTGTATGACGGTAAATTCCTGCTATCTGAGAAGACACGTCCTTCTCAAATTCCTTATCGAACATTGCTCCCAAAAGAGATTGAAAATCTAATTGTTACAGTTTGCATTTCTGCAACACATGTGGCCTACGGAACTATTCGTGTCGAACCGGTTTTGATGCAACTTGGCGAAGTTGCAGGATTCGCCGCAGCTGTAGCCAAAGAACAGAATGTCAGTCCGGGTCAGATATCTGCTGAGAGCCTGCAACATCGCTTGGTGGAAAATGGTTTTGCCCTCACGTTCTTCAACGATGCGGAGATAGGTAATGGGGATCGTCGAAGCGTAGCGATGCAATATTTGGGTACCAAGGGATTTTTCCCTGATTACGATGCTCGAGCTGATGATCAGCTTACAAATGGAACCGCTGAGCTTTGGGCAAAGGCTTGCTCTTCGCTGTTGAGAGACGACCACGACTCCAATTATATTGCTCGACGAATCCATGAATTACAGAGTGAAACAGACATACCAATCAAAAGATCTGAATTTATCGATTTGCTAGAACAGGAACCAGATTCAGACGGCACTAAATTGGACTCTCCACTGGTTGCGGAATCAGACCGGATCATTACTCGGGGAGAAGCAATTGAATTGATATATGCGCTATTTCAGAAGAAATTATCGAGAAGCAAATAGGTGACGTGGCCACCATGCTCACCGACATCGAAGTCTCGACTGCCACGATCGAGTTGACTGCATAAATATCGTGAACCGGGCTGTATTTAGCTAGACATGACCAGATGACCTACGCTGATTTCTGACAGAACCGTTTCGAGATGTCTCTGTTGAGTATCGAGTCATTCGCTTGCAACAACCTGAAATAACTAAACATCGAATCGAGTAGAATCCTGCACCTACATTAATAAAGCAGGTGCAGTAATCGATCAGAATTTTCTCAGCCAACTTGACCAGGAAATCGCGGAAATTCGGGAAGCGGGTCTTTACAAGGCTGAGCGCATTATCGTATCCCGTCAGGGCACCGTGATACGCATGCAGAATGGGTCAGAGGCGATCAACCTCTGTGCAAACAACTACCTTGGGTTATCGGGCGATCCTGATGTAATCGAAGCCGCTCGTGACGCGCTGACGGAACACGGTTTCGGCATGTCCTCAGTTCGATTTATCTGTGGAACGCAGGATGTGCACTCACAGCTTGAATCGCGCTTGAGTGAATTTCTCGGTACCGAAGACACGATTCTCTACTCTTCCTGTTTCGACGCCAATACAGGCCTGTTCGAAACAATTCTCGGCCCCGATGATGCAGTAATTAGCGACTCCTTGAACCACGCTTCGATCATCGACGGTATTCGGCTCTGCAAAGCAGCCCGATATCGCTACGCAAACAACGATATGGCTGATCTTGAATCGAAGTTGCAAGGAGCGCAGGGTGCGCGCCGTCGGCTAATTGCCACCGATGGGGTGTTCTCGATGGACGGCAGCTATGCCGATCTTAAATTGATTTGCGATTTGGCAGACAGGTATAACGCTCTGGTAATGGTCGACGACTCCCACGCAGTTGGATTTATTGGTGAACGGGGTCGAGGAACACCGGAACTTGCCGGTCAGATGGAGCGCGTGGATATAGTCACCGGAACACTTGGCAAGGCGCTGGGCGGAGCTTCGGGTGGGTATACGTCGGGCCGCAAAGAGATTATCGAGTTACTTCGCCAGCGTTCGCGCCCGTATCTGTTCTCGAACACCCTCGCACCCGTTATCGCAGCCACATCGCTCAGTGTGCTGGACACCCTGGAAGCTAGCAGCGACCTTCGCTCAAAGCTGAAAGAAAACAGTCAGAGGTTCCGGGCAGGGATGACATCGGCCGGATTCGATCTCGTGCCCGGCGATCACCCGATCATTCCCGTAATGCTCGGCGATGCCGGTGTGGCCGCGGAAATGGCAGAGCGACTTCTGAGCGAAGGCATTTATGTTGTTGGATTTTCATACCCGGTGGTGCCAATGGGCAAGGCGCGAATCAGGACTCAGCTATCGGCAGCACATACTTTCGACCAAATCGACCTGGCCATCGACGCGTTCACGAGAGTTGGCCGGGACATGAAGGTGATCGGGTGAAGGCGTTGGTAAAGACCAAACTCGAGTCTGGAATATGGTTTGAAGATCAACCAGAGCTAGGTCCGGATCCGAAAGACGTGAAAATTACGCATCGATATTTAATCGGGAAATTTACAGAATCGTTAACCGAAATGACCTCCGATAAATCGGGTAGGGCCGTTCCAGATTGGGAAGAAATAGCATGATCTCACCAGCTCCTAAAATGCCGGAAGCAATCCCAAATGAACTGTCCGAACGCGTTGCGATCGTGACCGGCGCAGGGCGGGGGATGGGGCGTGCTGTCGCCATGCGGTTGGCAGAGTCAGGTGCCTCGGTGGTGGTGAATGATCTCGAACCTTCCGCCGCTGCAGAAACCGCTGAATCGGTGATCTCTGCGGGCGGAATAGCAATGGCGGTCGCTGGCGATATCTCCGACTCAACATTCGTTGATCGTCTGGTTGGTAGTGCTGCTGAAGAATACGGCGGTATCAATATCCTTGTGAACGCGGCCGGAATCCTTCGCCGTACCGCTGTCATCGATATGCCTGAGGCTGAGTGGGACCTGGTGATGAACGTTAACTTGAAAGGCACGTTCTTGACTTCGAGGGCGGTTTTGAAATCCATGCGTCGATCTGGATGGGGACGCATTGTCAATTTTTCCTCTACAGCCGGTAAAACTACGAGCACGCTTGGCGGAGCTCACTATACTGCGTCGAAACATGCGGTTCTGGGATTGACACGGCACATGGCTATGGAGGAAGCGTCACACAGCATTACCGTGAACTCCATCTGCCCTGGCTTGATCGATACCGAGATGGTACGGCAGGAGATCGATACAGATCGAATAAATCGATACATAGAAGGCTTCCCAATTCACCGTCTCGGCGAGCCATCTGAGGCCGCTGAGTTGGTTGCTTTCCTCGCATCAGATCGAGCTGCCTATATTACAGGGCAGGGGTTCGATATCAGCGGCGGAGATTTGATGGTCTAATTGCCAGGCCATTTGACCTTCCGCGACTCAAGTAACCCGCGTATCTCGTCCTTTAACTGGATCTCACAGTAGATATTTGTCGTTTGGCCTCGACCTCGACGTCGAATACTGGCAAGCCTTGTCCGATTAAGTGAGGTTTATTTGCGGGGCTGAGAAATGCTCAACTGTTATGCACATATATAGATAAGCCAAAAAGAGCCCTTACCAGTTCGCATACGGCGATTACGAGTTGTAATCAGATTCCTTGTTTAATGGATATGTTTGCGTCGGTTGTAAACGTGTAAACGGTTGTTGACAAGCTAATAGCTTCTGTTACGGTTCTGTGGCGTTATTGGTTGGAGGAATTTAGAGGCACCCTGACACGGTCTGTGGCTTGCTTGTAATCGTTCTCTTGCCAACGCGAATCCCTACATGTTTTATGAGGTACCTAGCGATGTTTCGAACAGTCCCTACATCAAGATTGTTGATAATTTTCAGTCTTGTTTTTGCAATGATGTTGGTGGCCGTCGCCTGTAGTAGCGACAACGATGGTCTAACCAAGGCAGAATTAGAAGCGGCACTTGCTGCTCAAAAACCGGCGGTTATGCCTGCTGCACCTGCTGGGCCAAGTGCTGCTGAAATCGCCGCACTGGTTTCAGGCGCAGTTGCTGCTGCAGTCGAAGACGCGGTGGGTGCTGTACCCGAGGGTGTGAGTTCCGCTGACATAGCGGCGGCCGTCGAAGCTGCAGTTGCACAGGGTGCTTCTGAAGGCTTGACAGCAGCCGATGTCGAGGCACTGGTATCCAAGGCAGTTGAAGATGCTGTTTCTGGTGTTTCTGGCGGACCTACTCCTCTGAGCGCAGCCCAAATTGCAGCTATCGTCGATGCCGGGATTGCTGCTATACCAGCCGCCGCAGTAGTTGAGATAGAGGTAATCGTAGAGCCCGACGCTCCTGTACTTGTTGGATCGCCGCACATTACGACTGACCCACAGGGCGGAAATATCTGGCCTAGTATCGTTTTGAACAACGTTCCTTCTTCATTCCAGGAAGCTCCAATGCTGGCAGCGCTTGTTGCTTCAGGCGACCTTCCTCCGGTTGAAGAACGCCTGCCAACTAACCCACTGGTGATCTCTCCGGCTGACGGCATCGGTAAGTACGGTGGTACATGGTTCCGTGCGTTCACGGGTCCTGCAGACGGTCAGAACATGGAACGACCGCTCAAGGACCACCTGCTCTACTTTGACACCGGCATGACTGATGTTCAGCCGAACATCGCAGAGAGCTGGACGGTCAACGACGACGCCACGGTGTTCACATTCACCTTGCGTACTGGTCTGAAGTGGTCAGACGGTAATGACTTCACTACCGACGACATCATGTTCTGGTACAACCAGATGCTGTTGAACGATGAGATCAACCCGACTACACCCGCCTGGGCCGTACACGGTGGAGAGACTCTTCTGTACGAAAAGATAAGCGACGTTACATTCCAAGTGACGGCGGCCAAATCTTATGGCCTCTTCATCCCGCTCATCGCATCAGTGATCGTCGCTGGCCCGCACACCAGGGGTGACAGTGGTGGTGGTGGGTACGCTCCGTCCCACTACCTGGAGCAGTTCCATCCGGACTTTGTGGGTCTGGAAACAGCCAACGCAAATGCTGTTGCTGCTGGGTTCGACAACTGGTCCAACTACTTCTTGAACCGCAACCACGCTAACGCAAACCCTGACTCTCCGATGATGACGGCGTGGAGGGTGACTCAGAGCATCAGTACGTCTGAGTGGGCCTTCGAGCGCAACCCTTACTACTGGGCCGTTGACACCGATGGGAACCAACTCCCGTACATGGATAAAGTAGTACTGACGCTTGCGGAAAACCTGGAAGTACTGAACCTTCGTGCGATCGCCGGTGACTTCACCGTAATGGGTCGTCACATCGACATCGCCAAGCTGCCGGTCTTCCTGGAGAACGCAACTGCGGCCGATTACCGTGTCCAGTTCTGGAAACAGCCCCAGAGTGGGATTGCCAACATCTCCTTCAACGAGTCGTGGGATGGTAACGCGGAACTGGCTACATTCCTCCAGAATGTCGAATTCCGACGAGCGCTCTCGATGGGTCTCGAACGGGACCAGATAAACGAAGTGTTCTTCTTAGGGTTGGGATCGACAGCCGGGCTTTGCAAGGGTTTCCCCGATCCTGACAACCCTGGTAAGTACTATGGAGAGGACAATGTCCAATTCAATCCTGGCCCGGCCAACACAGCGCTCGACGCGCTTGGGTTGGACAAGAAAGACAGCAGTGGATTCCGTCTGTTGCCGAGCGGCGAACGCCTGGTACTAAACATGCCCGGAGTTGTAGCTGCATTCGAAGACTATGTCGGGATCAACGAAATGATCGGCGAACAGTGGAAGAAGAACCTGGGCATCTCCGTAGAAGTCCAGGGACTCGAGCGCAGCCTCCACTCTGAACGAGCGGCAGCAAACGAGTTGATGATTCAGAACTGGGAGTCGTCAGGACGTGACTCCGTGTTGATAACACCAACTCACCTTCTGCCTGTTGCCGGAGCTTTGTTCACCGACGTTCTTGGTGCTCGATGGTTCGACGGTCGAGATAATGCGCGTGAGCCTGTCTCTGAGTTCATCAAAGAGCAGCAGGTGCTTTACGCAGAGGGCATATCGACCAGCGATCCGGCGGTATACCTTGCGAACGCACAACGAGTAGTTGAAATCAACTGCGAGATGGTCAATCCGATTACGACGGTGATGAACAAGCCGACGTACGTTGCGATCATCAAGAACAACGTGCGCAACATTCCGAACTCGCTTCCCTTCTCGTTCCACGCACAGACTTCGGGTAATGGATTCCCGGAGACCTGGTGGATAGAAGACTAAGAATCGGCCGAAGACGTCGAATTCGGTAAGTAACAACTTGATCGAAAGCATAAGTGCCCCCTCCTGGACCAGTTCCAGGAGGGGGTGCAGGCTTTTAGGCGATGGAATAAGACACCCAGAATGGTGTCTGGAGAGGCATGCTAGATGCTCGGCTATCTGATACGCCGTCTGTTTTACGCGGTTCTGGCCGTGTGGGCTGTCTCGATCATCTCCTTTTTCATCATCAACCTTCCACCGGGCGATTACGTCACTTCGTATATTGCTCAACTCGCCATTCAAGGCAACATTATCGGAGCGGAGGAAGCCGAGAGTCTCCGCGAGTACTACGGGCTGGATCAGCCGAGCTACGTCCAGTACCTCAAGTGGATGAATCAGATCCGTCAGGGCAATTTGGGCTTCTCCTTCGAGTTTGGCCTCCCAGTTAATGACGTGATCGGGGAACGGCTGGTACTGACAATGATTTTGGCTGCGGCCACGATCGTGTTTATCTGGATAGTGGCAATACCGATCGGGATATTAAGCGCAGTGCGTCAGTACTCGATCTGGGATCACACCTTTACGTTCTTTGGCTTCGTCGGTCTGGCGGTGCCTGACTTCATGCTCGCCTTGATAATGATGTATTTTTCATTTGTGCTGTTCGATTTCAGCGTCGGGGGGTTGTTCTCACCCGAGTACGTCACAGCGTCATGGTCCCTCGGCCGAGGGTTCGATCTGGCGCAGCACATGATAATTCCGATAATAATTTTGGGAACGGCTGGTACAGCCTCGTTAATTCGGATCACCCGTGCAAATCTTTTGGATGAACTGCGAAAACCGTACGTGGCCACCGCTCGCGCAAAAGGCCTGTCGGAGTGGAGGCTGATCCTAAAGTATCCCGTACGTATGGCACTGAACCCTGCGATCAGCATGACCGCTTACATCCTGCCGTTCCTGGTCTCAGGGAGCATTGTTGTCTCAGTGGTTCTTGGTTTGCCGACCGTGGGTCCGATATTGCTCAAAGCGCTGGTGGCCCAGGACATGTTCCTCGCCGGAGGGATAATTTTGCTGATCGGGTGGATGACGGTCGTAGGTACTTTCCTGTCTGACCTGCTATTGGTGTGGGCCGACCCTCGGGTCAAATTCGAGGGACGATAGAGCATGGAATCGAACCCTGTCGAACAGGAACTGGCACCCGAGATAGAAGATATCGTCGAAGAGCGGATCAGCGTGGCGTCACAGCGTCAGCTTATCTGGTGGCGGTTCAGGAAGCACAGGGTGGCGGTCGTTGCCACCGCCCTCATTGTTATTTTCTACACGATAGTGATATTCGCCGATTTTCTCGCAACAAATGTCCCGGCGGATTCAGAGGCTTTCCGGGGACTCATGCCGCCGCAGCAAGTCCATATCTTCGACGGGTGGAAGCCGAGTCCCCACGTCTGCGCAGTAACAGGCGCGCGCAACCCGATCACCTATCAGAAGGATTACGTGACGGATTGCACGGAAAAGATTCAGGTGCGATTGTTCGCCCGTGGTTACGACTACAAACTCTTTGGGGTCATACCGACCGACAGGCACCTGATAGGGTTGAGCGATGACACGCTGCGGCCGGAGGATTATATTTATATTCTCGGGACCGACAAACAGGGTCGCGACATGTATTCGCGGCTCTTGTTCGGTACGCGTATATCGTTGACGATAGGATTGTTCGGGGTCGCTCTGAGCCTCGTGCTCGGGATCGTTTTAGGCGCCGTTTCCGGATTCTATGGTGGACTAATCGACAATCTCATTCAGCGCCTGGTCGAGATCGTTCGTTCCATCCCGTCCATCCCGCTCTACATGGGCATGGCGGCGGCGTTCCCGCATGATTGGTCCATATTAAAAATTTACTTCGCCATCACGATAATTATCTCGCTCTTCGCATGGACTGATCTGGGACGTGTTGTGCGAGGTCGGTTCCTGACAATGCGTGATGAAGACTTCGTGACAGCGGCCATGCTTTCTGGCGCAAGCCAGCGGCGTATCATCTTCAGGCACATGTTGCCGTCGTTTTACAGTCACATCATCGCCGCGGCCACACTTGCGCTGCCACTGATGATCATTGCCGAAACCACGCTCAGCTTTCTCGGTCTGGGGCTGCGTCCTCCGGCAATCAGCTGGGGTACCCTGCTGCAGGACGCACAAAACGTCCAGACTATTGCTCTTACACCCTGGTTGATGATCCCGGCGATCCCGGTGATCCTGGTTATCCTAGCACTGAACTTTATGGGCGATGGCCTACGAGATGCTGCCGATCCGTACAGCAATTAGAATACTATGAATATGCAATCGCCAGAACCAGAAACAGTGGTAACCGATGAAGATACCGGCACTCGGCCGCTTCTTTCGGTAGAAGACCTGCAGACGTATTTCTTCACCGACGAAGGCACGATTAAGGCTGTAGATGGTGCCAGTTTTGACGTTTATTCAGGACGCACTCTGGGGATTGTGGGAGAGAGCGGGTGCGGTAAGAGCATCACAGCAAAATCGATCCTTCAGATCATCGACAATCCGGGTCGAATCGTAGGCGGCCAGGTGAAACTCAGCTCGAATGGCGACGCCAGTAAGAACCTACTGGAGATGGAGCCGAACGGAGAGGAGATACGGTCGATCCGGGGTGGTGAAATATCAATGATTTTCCAGGAACCGATGACATCGTTCAGCCCTATTCATACGTTCGGAAACCAGATTATTGAAGCGATCAGGTTACACAGCCCACTCGACAAGGAGGAAGCGCACGGACTGGCGGTTGACTGGTTGCGCCGTGTCGGAATTCCAAGCCCGGAACAGAGGATGTCGGAGTACCCATACCAGTTCAGCGGAGGCCAGCGTCAGAGGGCAATGATCGCAATGGCTCTGTGCACTGAGCCAAGGATTCTGATCGCAGATGAGCCGACAACTGCCCTCGACGTTACTACGCAAGCGCAGATCCTCGACATTCTCCAAACGCTGCAGAAACAGAATGACATGTCGATCATATTCATTACTCACGACCTTGGTGTGATCGCCGAAGTCGCCGATGTTGTGGCCGTAATGTACCTCGGGAAGGTTGTCGAGATAGGTCCTGTTGAAAGCATCTTCAGTTCGCCAAAACATCCTTATACGAAGGCTCTTCTATCTTCAATGCCAACGATCGACGCCGCGCCGCGGGAGAGAATGCCCTCAATTACAGGAGCGATCCCTCACCCGCAAAACCGCCCTTCAGGCTGCTCGTTCCATCCAAGATGCCCTTCGTATATGTCAGACATCTGTGGCCTCAGGGAACCAGATCTAGTGTCGATCGGCACGGATCAGCAAGCCAGCTGTTTTCTGTACGGGAGAAACTAGATGACCGAAGAAACTAACGTTGAAATAAAAAAACCAATCTTAGAAGTCAAGAATCTTAAGAAGTCCTTCCCGATAAAAAGAGGATTTCTACAGCGGACCGTGGGTCACGTCCGCGCGGTAGACGACGTGTCGTTCTCGATCGCCGACGGTGAGACGTTGAGCTTGGTTGGCGAAAGCGGCTGCGGCAAGACCACAACCGTCAGGGCCATCATGCGAGCCATTAATCCTGACGAGGGGCAGGTGCTGTTCCGTACCGATGATGACGAGACGGTCGATCTCGCGGAGCTTTCACTTTCGCAGATCAGGCCACTCCGCCGAAATATTCAGATGATCTTCCAGGATCCGTTCTCGTCGCTGAATCCCCGGATGACCATATTTCAGCTCATAAGCGAGCCGCTGCTGGTCAACGGTATCGGCAACAAGCAGGAACGTGAAGACCGGGTCACCGAGTTGTTGCGTCAGGTAGGACTACGACCTGAATATATGCAGCGCTTCCCGCACGCGTTTAGTGGAGGCCAGCGCCAACGCATCGGGATCGCGAGAGCCTTAGCGATCAACCCCCGGTTGATCGTGGCCGATGAGCCGGTCTCCGGGCTGGACGTCTCTGTTCAGGCCCAGGTCATAAATCTGATGATGGATCTTCAGGACGAGTTCGGTCTTACGTATCTGTTCGTCTCGCATGACCTGAGTGTGGTGAACCAGATTAGCGACCGGGTAGTGGTGATGTACGTTGGACGGGTAGTGGAAGTGGGAAAGCCGCAAGAACTTTTCCGCAATCCAAAGCACCCCTACACATCAGCTTTAATATCGGCATTGCCCATCACTGATCCGAAGAATCGGGGTGAGCGACCTGTGCTCGAGGGCGAAATAGCCAACCCGGCTAACCCACCCTCAGGCTGCTACTTCCACCCGCGCTGCCCCTTTGCAGTCGACCAGTGCAAGGTGGAGGCACCACCGTTGCAGGAAGTCTCAGGTCGGCTCGTGGCTTGCCACCGTACGGAGGAGTTGGAGCTAGCCGGCGTAACTAAGCACGGTGTAGCAGCTGGGTAACTGTGAGAAACATGACAGCACTGTCACTTAGCCCGCTACGAATTCACAATAACGTGCTTCGCATCAGGCTTACAGTAAGCATCGCCTTGTACGGAGGCGCTCTCGGATCAGCTGCGATTCTCATCTCAATTATGGCCCGTACAGGTCAATTCGACGAGGCCAAACACCTGGCGTTTACACCGGGGCTCATAACAACCATAACGGGTGCCATAGCGGCTACCCTCGTCACCCCACTGGCCATCTATCACATGCGGGACAACGCCGATGAATCCGGGAGCATATTGCTGTGGCTGGCCCTTGGGCTGGGATTCGGTGTGGCATCAAGCTTTGTGACCGGAGCACTATTCCCCCTGAATATTGTTTTCATCACGTTTGCAGAAGACCAAATCAAGTTTAGTGAACTGCCTTCATTGGTTGTTGAAGGGGCATTTCGGGGAATCCGGTCGTTCTTTATAGAAGGTGCCGCGGCTATCTATACATGGTTCCTCGCAGGTGTTTTATTCGGCATCGGCGGATGGACTATCGACAGATTGAACACATCATCGAACCCGGTTGCTTCGAAGTATGGCATCTGGATCGTTACCGTGTTCTTCGGACTTACGATCGTGGCCTTCGCTGTTCTTGGGCCACCAGAAACACTCAGAAAATTCGGTTGAAATTACCGTAATCAATAGGAGCGAAATTGTGGAACCTGATCAAATACGCGACTGGCTTCGCGGTCCTATGGTGGCCGTTGCCACACCTTTTACCGAGGATTACGCCCTCGACCTTGAGGCTCTACACACCAATGTCCGGTTCATGATCGACCGCGGAGTTCGCACGGGCCAAGGGTCTTTGTTGGTAGGTGGCGCGGGTGGAGAACACCCCACACTCAATGTGGAAGAACGAAAACTCGTCATGACCACAGCACTTGAGGCGGCTCGGGGCGAAGTTCCGGTGTTGTCGAGCATCCAGCACACTGATGCACGGGTTATCGTCGAACTGGCACGCCATGCTTCTGAAGTGGGGCTCGACGGCGCACAATTGGGACCGACTTACTACTACACTCCTACCGAGGGAGATGTCCTTCGCCTGTTCGATTTAGTTGCAAAAGAATCGGACGTGTCGCTGATGATCTACCACACGTGGTGGGAAGGTCTCACGATGAGTCTCGACCTTCTCAAGCGCCTTTCAGATATCGAGTCTGTGCGGTCGCTGAAATGGTCATCATCCAACCCTGAGCACTATCGGCAGACGCTGCTGGCATTATCAGATTCACTTGTAATGATCGACAATTCCGGCGAGCAGACATCGAGTCACCTTCTGGGTGCTCGAGGATTTATCACCCACCTGAGCGGTTTTTGGCCTGAGTACCCGCTCGAAATATGGCAATTGATGGAGCAGGGTGAATACGCTGCAGCCAAAGAAAAATTGACTGCGTTCAAGTGGAAATGGAACCTGTGGCGGAACCGTGTTGCAGAGGTTACAGGGGGAGAGGGTCCGTTTATTAAGGCGGCCATGGAAGCAGTAGGCTTGCAAGTCGGTCCTCCACGTCCACCATCAGTCCGCCCGCCCGATCACCTGCTGGATGAGTTACGCGAGCTACTTGACTCTGCCAACGTTCCCAAAGCCTGAGTGGAACAGGAACGGGTAAATAATCCGCCAGGTGAGTTCGGTCAGATTTCAGGGCATCGCTCGATATTAGACTGATCTGAATACACGATAATCACGGTGATTCGGTCGGTCCATTTTTTCGGACGTGAACTGAGATCTGATAGAACCAATAGAGTTGTTGTCGCCATCTAGTTCCAGGAATGAACTCGGCAAGCACACGCTTCAAGATCATCACGAAAATTGAACGACTCGAATATCCAATTCGTGGTCGCTAAATTACCAGGACACCTATGCGAACAGGTCCCATCCAAATGAGAGAGGTCTGCCGCATTTCTGTTCTGGTAGAGATGAGGCGAATCGAACTCCACCAGAGCTCTGATGCTATCACTTGAAAATCCAGCGTCATCTCAATTCGATCAGTCAATGTTCTGCCTTTTACCCCGCGGGCTCCAGCGAACGCGTTCTCTACGTCAATAACCGGTGAACATGACGTAGATGCTGAACGTCGAAAACTTTCGAGTTTTTGCAGCTGCTGATTCATGCGTTTTCGCTCAGGACCACGATCGTGGGAGCTTAACGCTTTGGTGGCGCTGGTAAACAGTCAGCAGCTCTTCGACCACGATTCTCCAACTTACATACCTCTGACTCGGCGAGTCGATTGGACTGAATCGGCTGCTGTACCTGTCTTCGAGAACTAGATCACAAGAAAATTCCGAATCAGCACCTGTAGTGTAGGTTGAGCACGGTTGATCGCCTGAATGGAGCGGGAAACGAGGAAAGAACTCACACCCCTTTGCATGGGAAGCAAAGGGAGTTCTTAAGATATTTTGTTACATCTCCCTAAGCCCACTCCCCGTTCAACACCTCGAACCAGCAATGATTGTTGGCATCCGCCATGACCGGGAATTGCCCACACACGTAACTTCAGCCAGTTGATAACGATTCTGAATCAAGTTCAGAATGACAGAGATCCTTGATCCCCATGGAAGCAAGAAAGCCAAACACACCCACCTAGGCCACCGAGATAATCACCACAGCAGCCACAACCATCGACGCCGACAACAATTTCAGCGCCATGTCGGCTCGGGTGAACTTTTCGAAAATTAAGCCCGGTGCAAACCGTGCTCCCAGCGCGGTCATGCTGAACACGAAAATCGGCCTCGTCCCGCCAAGTGCCGCCACCAGAGCTATCGGTCCCTTCCCGATTGCGTAAGTGATCAACAAATGCCCGTTAAACGGCATAACGCCTTCAGCCATAATCAACCATGGAGCTCGTTTTGGTTGCTTCAAAAAGCCGCCCAATCCTCTGAGCGAAGCTGGCCTGGCAAACACCAACCACATCACAGAAAACAGCCCGGTTCCCCGTATAGAAACGATATGAATAGTCGATAGATCGTCTACGATCGACTTCGTTATCAGCTGTGAACTCGCCATTAGTAAGGCACCAACAGCCAGCAGTAAAAATATCGGTCGGAACCCGATTTTTCTGTTTGAACTCAACGATCCAACCTGCACGGAAGCCAGTACGCTTCCGCCAACAGCCAGCAACACGGCGGTCCAGTGCAGCGCACTCAACGCCTCGCCAAATATCGCCCATGCCAGCAAAGCCACATATATCGGCGACGTCTGCATCGCTGGGATTACTCGCGACGGGTCTTCTCGCTTCAACATCCAGAACATGAAGATCAATGTGAACGCCTGAAGCACGCCGATAGACCACGCTCTGGCGATGATTTCAAACTCAACTCCGGCGGGAAAGTTCACCAGTAGCACCACTGCGCCGAACAACCCCTGACTTCCCCCCACGAACAAATTGAAGCTGGGTAGCCCGAGTCCAAAGCCAGACAAAATGCGTTTGTCGACGAGTGTGACTATCGAGAAAATCAGCGGGTTAGCAAGAGCCGCGAGTATCCAGAGTTCCGTGGCAGATCACTTTCGAAAAAGATGGGAGTCGTAACGGCCGGGGCGATTGTACCCCCACTACGCCGTATCATGACCCGCATTCAGTCCGGTCTTATTAGCACAGAGTGAGGAATCTTATGGCCGATAAACGCCCTTCGTCTAGAGATATGGATGCTGATGGCGACGGCATCACGGGCCATGAATCGGGCATGGCAAATCAAGGTCTTTGCTGGGTTTCTGAAAATACTGGCAAAATTATTCTTGCAGTGATCGTGTTCATCACCGTCATATTCGTTGTGACGGCCATTCAAGACGCTAATGCAGCAAAAGAAGAGGCCAATCGATAGAGGCACTAAATCGTGGCCAATAAGAGCGCAGGGCAATCACCATCTGCCAAAGAATTTACGGCCGAAATGGTTGAAGCACTAACTCCGGTCGGCGATGTCCGGTCCCGACCCATGTTCGGTGGATATGGCATCTTCGAAAGCGGCACTATGTTTGCACTGATCGATTCGAAGGGCTCGCTTTTTTTCCGTGCGGATTCAAGCACCCAGCTTCGTTATGTCGCGGCGGGTAGCAAGCAGCACAACCCGATGCCGTATTTCGAAATTCCTGATGATGTCGCTGACGATTACTCGGAGTTCATCGAGTGGGCTAAACAGGCCGCACAAGTCGCGCACTCAGCAAAAAAATAAGTGAGATGGCGCCCTGTGATTTCGGATCAACCGAATCACCTTACAGTTCAAACAAAGATTGAAAATCTGATTATTCGGAAACTAAAAAGGCTCGCTAGATTCCGGTGAATCGGACGCCGGGATTGGTTCGAACTTCTCGAACGTCTCGAACCTTTGTAATCCTCGTAGAGTCGCAAGATATTCGGAAATTGTGAGAGGAGCTTCGAAATCATCAATTAGCTTTCGCCCACGTGAAGCATCGTCGATCAAAAGCGATATCGTTGCCGCCGCCAGCGCCTTTCCGGCGTCAACAACGTCCAGCTCCCAATCAGTGATCTCAAACCCGTTGCTGTGGGTACGTCCGCTGGCTCCGCCGGCATAGGACTGCATCGTCGGCATCAACACCGACACATCGCCCATGTCGGTGGACGATGTTCGATGCGGCATTCGGCCAGTCGCCGTATCACCCAAAAGCTCAATCACGCCTTCGTCGTACAGGTCGCACAACGCCGGATCGAACTTAGAAGGCATGTAACCCGGCGACGTGCTGATCTCGACCGTTGCACCAATAGCCATTGCACCGGCCCGCAACGCCTGATCGACTTTCTTCTCGACATCTTTCATTGCCTGGATAGAAGCGGCTCGAATAAACATCTCCATAGTCACGTTTGCCGGCACCGATGAAACTGCAGCACCACCACGAGTGATAATCGGATGAATCCGAATGTGATCATCGTCCAAAAAGGTCTCCCGCTGCAGCGCAATCGCCTGCATCGCAAGATTCGCCGCGTTCAACGCGTTGATTCCCAGATGAGGAGCACCGCCCGCGTGCGCCGACCGCCCAACAAATCGTACACTCTTAGCAATCATGCCGTTGTGACTGGTTCCCGCCTTAAGTGTCCGCTCTTCATTCGGCGATGCGTGAGTAAGGAGTGAAATATCAACATCGTCGAGCTCGCCAAGCCGAATGAACTCCTGCTTGCCAGCCAGAAATTCAAGCTCGCCTGAATCCCGCAGCCCCTCTCGATACTCGATCTCGATGTACTCCTCTGCAGGAACTGCCATGAAGGAAATCACTCCGCTAAGCGATTCCAACACTTCCGGTTGCGACAAACCGACCGCAGCCGCAAGCATGTTGCCAACCTGAATGTTGTGACCGCAAACGTGAGCTGCGCCAGTATCGGAATCAGCCGCTCGGTGCTCAGGAACAATCAGTGAATCGAGCTCGCCAAATATCGCTACATGTGGCCCCGGTCGACCAGTGTCGATACGAGCAATAACGCCAGTAATCGCAACGTTCTCTCGCGGCTCAAGCCCTATCTTCCGCATGTAGCCGGCCGTCAGATTCGCAGTCCGGCGCTCACGGAATCCTGGCTCAGGGTGATCCCACACTTCTTTAGACAGGTCGATCAGACTGCTGGCCTGCTTATCGATGGCGGTGTAGGCGATGTTCTTCGCTTCAGTGATATTTGGCATACGGCGATTCTAAGTCAGAACCGGGGTTGAGTGGTGCCCGAAAAAAGAATGGGGGCGGTTTGTCGGTACATCGATTCTGATCGTGTAATGAATCCGAATCCCGGTCGCAAACGAATATCACCCTGTCGCCGTAAGGCGACAACGTCGTCTGATTCGAAATGCGGGGGCGGACACCGAACGATGATCGATCGGATTCGATGAATCCGAATAACGATGCCTACTGGGGATCTCGTCAGTGATTCTGCCCGTTAGTTTCTACGCAGCAATAACAACACTGTGTCTGATCGAACGCAGCCCAGCGTGACAGCACCCGTCCCCGGTACACTCTGGTTTTCACCGGAGAAATTTGACTGTTGAACAGCGACCGAGTCGCCAAAAGCGTTCATTTCGCTACGAAACAGCGACGGTTCGGCAGATGTGACAGTGGACGAAATTATCGAGTTTTGTCGGGAACGCATGGCGCATTTCAAGGTGCCAAATCATGTTGAATTTGGGGATCTTCCGAAGACCGCAACGGGCAATATTCAAAAGCACGTATTACGTGAAAAAGAGTGGGCAGGCTATGAACGGAGAATTTGATGACTGAACGACGATCTCGACTCGAAGGCAAGGTGGCGATAGTCACCGGCGCGGGTTCCCGCGGCGAGGGAGTCGGCAACGGAAAAGCGACCGCCACTTTGTTCGCCCAAGAAGGAGCGAAGGTCGTTCTGGTCGACATGGAAATCGACCGAGCCGCCGAAACGCTGGCCGAAATAGAAGCCGAGGGCGGAACTGCCTCTGCCTTTGCCGCAGACGTCACCAGTGATGACGAGTGCCGAGAGTTGGTCGAGTTCGCCATCGCTCAGTACGGGCGTCTCGACATTCTGGACAACAACGTCGGCAACAGTCACCGCGAACGCGTAACCGAAATTGATCTCGACGATTGGGACAACATCATGACGCTGAACCTGAAAAGCATGGTGCTCACATCACGACACGCAATTCCTCGAATGATCGAAACCGGTGGTGGCTCGATCATCAACATCTCATCGATTTCCGGGGTACGAGCCGGCAAAGACCCCGCCTACACAGCGTCGAAGGCCGGGGTGATCGGGCTGACTATCTCGATGGCGGGGGATCACGGACGTGAAGGTATTAGGGTCAACGCCATCGCACCGGGCCCGGTCTACACGCCGATGGTCGCGTGGCGCCTGTCGGAAGAAAAACGGGCGTATCGCAAGAACACGACAATGCTCCGGACAGAAGGAACACCGTGGGACGTTGGCTGGGCGGCAGTGTTTTTGGCAAGCGATGAGTCAAAGTGGATTACCGGAACCGTTCTGACCGTCGATGGCGGCTCGTCGATGGTGTCGAGACACGTCTATTCAGACGATGTAATGGGAGTTTAGTTAGTGGCTAAAAATCGAATGAAGCACGCACGAGTAACAGGCGTTGAGCGCGAAGTTTCACAAATAATTATGGGCACGCTTTTTGCGAAAGACATTGATGAAGCGGCTCCGGTTTTTGACTATTTTCTAGAGCAGGGCGGTAACTGCTTCGACACCGCGAGCTGGTTTTCGGCGAATGGATGCAGCGTGAAGGCGTTCGCAACCAAACGGTTGTGATCACCAAAGGCGCACACACGCCGAACTGCAATCCTGAGTCGGTGACTTCGCAGCTGGTCGAAAGCCTTGAGCGTTTGCAGACCGACTTTATCGATATCTACTTCCTTCACCGAGACAATCTTGAAATCCCAGTGGGTGAGTTTGTAGATGTGCTTAACGAGCACAAATCGGCGGGGCGTTTAGGCGTGTTCGGCGGTTCGAACTGGAATCTGGCCCGGATGGATGAGGCGAACGAGTACGCTGCCAGAAACGGACTCATCGGGTTCACGGTTCTGAGCAATCACTTGAGTCTGGCCCAGGTAGTTGAGATTCCATACCCCGGCTGTATCGCATCCTCCGACGCTGAATCTCGAAACTGGCTTGCTGATCGTGGAATTCCGTTGTTCCCGTGGTCGAGTCAGGCGCAGGGTTTCTTCGCCGACGGACGTGCCGATCCAGCCGATTTGAGCGATCCGGAGTTAGTGCGAAGTTGGTATAGCGACGATAATTTTGAAAGATTAGCGCGGGTACGAGAGTTAGCCGCAAGGCAAGGCGTTGCGACGATCAGCGTAGCGTTGGCGTGGGTGCTCCAGCAGGAAAACCCAACGTTCCCATTGATAGGCCCGAGATCGGTAGAAGAAAGCAAATCATCGCTGGCCGCCCTCGACATAGAACTTTCAACACCCGACATGAAGTGGCTAAATCTCGAAGATTAAGTCGTAACCCTTGGGATATCGGCGGGCGGCGATAAATCTCGAAAATGATTTCAGGATGCCATCGGTGGGGTGATCACTGCTCGGGGAGCACGCCTCTTGAAATTACCAGCCAGCGTCGCCCAACACCCGTCCCGCAATCACACTCAACTTCGCCACAAGTTCTGGATCGCGATGCTCTGGCGAAGTTGCTACCGCGTGTTCCAAAGCCGTGTGAGCGCCCGAATCGAACGGCACTTCCAACGCTGCGAGCTTCGGAACAAACGCCTTGATCAGTTCCTTCGCATGAACCGTGTTCGTTTTCAGCACTTCCAGAATCGAAGCTGTAGAAACATTGTCATGATCGTTGTGCCAGCAATCGTAATCGGTAACCATGGCCACCGTGGCGTACGCCAGTTCGGCTTCGCGGGCGAGCTTGGCCTCGGGCATATTCGTCATGCCGATCACGTCGCAACCCCAGGATCGATACAGCTCTGACTCTGCCCGACTCGAAAACTGCGGACCCTCCATCGTGAGGTAAGTTCCACCCACAGCGTGAGAAATGCCAAGATCGCTCGCAGCTTCAGCCACTGCGCCTTGAGTAGTCGAGCAGATAGGATCGGCCATGCTCACGTGAGCCACGAACCCTGTGCCAAAGAACGTCTTCTCACGCGCAAAAGTACGATCGATGAACTGATCAACAAGTACAAAATCGCCGGGTTTGTGTTCTTCCTTCAGCGATCCAACCGCCGTAAACGAAACCACACGATCGACACCCGCTCGCTTTAGCGCTTCGATGTTGGCTCGATAGTTAATCTCTGTCGGAGGAATGCGGTGACCGCGTCCATGACGAGGCAAAAACACGAGTCGGTGTCCTTCGAAATCGCCGATCAGAAGTTCATCCGAAGGCTCGCCGAAAGCAGATTCGATTTTGACCCACTGGGCGCTCTCAAACCCGTCTGTTTCGTAAAGACCCGTGCCGCCGATAATACCGATGGCGTTTTTCGATTGTTTTCTCATTGTGGAATATTCTGGCTCAATTCGAATCAGTTGGAGCGCACATCGGTTGGGTCTGAGCGCCGGGTTACGAACACTCTAAATCCTCCCTCCTTGAGAGAGAAATTGCCCAGAGATCGCAGGCTCGATATATGTTTCTGGTCGTAATTTCAGAATGATAAAAGGCACTCTGTTGGATCAAGTCACAGCAGGTCGTTATTATGGCAGACCTCTAACACCGATCACACGCCTTACGAAGGATGAGTACAGGTTTTGGAATCTTGGATTGCACGTCGCTTCAGCCTGGGTATCGTGGTCATTTGCTGCATGACGGTTCTTGCATGCGAAGTGGGCGATGTCAAAATAGCCCCGGCAAATGAGCAGCCCACAACTTCCGCACAGGAATTGTCGCAACTCCCACAACGCCTGCCGAACCAACATCCACGGCCATCCCTGAGCCAACATCCACACCTCAAGCTTCTCCGACCCCCTCGCCAACACCCTCCCCCCCCCGTCAGCGGAGTAACTACTCCCCGACGCCAATTGGAGCATGTGCGTTCTTCGAACGGTTCGTCGTGGTTACCAGCCAGAAGGAATGTGTGACCGGGGCCGCGATCCGTCGACTTGGCTCAGGGTAGGGCGCACTCTCGATCGCGTATGGAAACTAATGCATCAGGCGAACATATTCTTGATTCGCTGTTTTAATATTGGTACCGAGGGTGGGATTCGAACCCACACGTCCGTTAGGACAGAGGATTTTAAATCCGCCGTGTCTACCGTTCCACCACCCCGGCACAAAAATTTCGACTCCGTAGAACCGAATTCCTATTGTCGCGAACTGTGGCGAGATTGCCACTCGGTGTCCACCTCAGATTTCAACGACGTATCCCCGAATATACCGACTGCCTAACTTCAAATTTACCCGATCGGTGCCAGTAGCCGCATAGTCAATAATGCCCACGGATGCGAATTAACTGGTGGTGCAGCCTGTATTTGCGTGAATATTTACTGAAATCGTTACGGGTGTAGTTATGTCGACGATTACGGGCTATACGCAATCCGTAGAGAACATCGAAACCTATCAGGCGAGCAACCGGTTTGGAATTCTCACGGTACCGCTAATCCTGATACCAGAGCTTGCAGTTGGTATCGCAGCTGCATTCGTGATCCACCAGATCTGGCAGTGGACGGGTTTCTACCTGATGCGGTTCTTCCCCGTAGGCATCGGCATTTCAGCCGGGTTCGCTATGGGGTTTGGCAGCTCCATTGGAAAGAACCGCAACGTCACCATCGGAATAATTCTGGGGCTGACGGTTGGCATAGTCAGCTACCTGTCGATGCACTACTTCGACGCCGCGAGCTACGGAACCTCCGATGTCCTCACCTACCTGAGATTCATGGCCGAAGAAGGCTATGTCATGATCTTCATCCCGATCTCGGGTCCGTTCGTATGGATATCGTGGGTTGTTGAACTGGGCATTGTGGTGTTTTTCTCAACCCAGGGCTTGAGCTTCTCGAGAGCCCTCGCGCTATCTTGCGTGAATCCGAGATACTCAAGACGGCTATTGTATTCACCCACATTTATGGTTCCGGCGTTGGAACCTTTTTCGGTGCTCATTCTTTTTTCCCCCTGCGTGGCCAAAAAGGCCCGCACTATCGAACGTCGGTATCAGGTCAATGAATGCTGGTGGTTCGGGGAACAACAGTTGCCCCGTCGCCTGATACCCGATCTCACTATTAATTACTTTTACTGATTTAATGCAGGAAAAGTAGGTAATTAGTTCGCGACAAGGTGCGGATTATCGGCGGAGTGTTTTGGGCACTAGGTACCTAAGGAAATCTACCTGTGGGAAACCCTTGGTGATTTTCTATAGGCGTAAACCGCAACGAAAAAAATAACCGGCAAAACGCTCAACTTTGAACGCGTTGAATTGCGGAATTGTGCGGTGATTGGTGATGTGCAGTCGCTATTAAACACTTAAAACTGAACGTAAATCGCTCAGCACCCCCGCAAGCGTCGCATCATCTGGAGTCTCGGCATAAATCCTCAATAGAGGCTCGGTTCCCGACATCCGCACCACGGCCCATGATCCCCCGGAAAGGTTAAACCTAACTCCGTCGCGACGGTCGTCCGACTCAAGCACTAACCCTCCTAGAGTGCTTGGAGATGCCTCCGCAACGATTTTGGCTAGATTGGCGCGCTGCGATTCTTCGTATGGCACATCGATTCTACGGAACGTATGTGGCCCGACAAGGGTGTGTAGATCGGACAATAGCTCCGATGGTTTCTTGCCGCTCATCACCATCGCTTCTAGGAATAGCAGCCCCGAGAGCGACCCATCTCGTTCCGGTACATGACCCTTGAACGCATAGCCACCGCTTTCCTCGCCGCCCATCGAACAACGGTTATCGATCATCGTTGGTCCAACGTATTTGAACCCCACCGACGTTCGATACACCGGCGCTTTGTAGATGGCCGACAGCTTGTCGACCATCGACGACATGGTGATAGTGCAGGCGACTCCGCCAGTTTCTTTACGCCTGCCCATGAAGTGGTCGGTTAGAAGCGAAAAGACTTCAAGCGTTGTTAAGTAATCGCCATTTTCATCCACAATGCCAACACGATCAGCATCGCCATCCAGAGCGATTCCTACATCGGCTCCAAGCTCACGAACCGCCTCCGAAAGCGGAATCAGATTGTGTTTGATCGGCTCAGGCTGATCCATCCCCGGGAAGTTCGGGTTGTGGTCGGAACGAATCTCAGTGACCTCGATCGCCCCGCCTTCAAGCATCTTCGGCAGAATGCCAGCACCTGACCCGTGCATGGCATCGACCACGACTTTTAACGACTGCGATTTTATTGGCGAAACATCGATCACTCGATGAAGCTGCTCAATATAAGGAGTGATCACGTCGAACACTTGGCCCTGCGCAACGTGGGTACCAGCGTAAGACGACTTGCCGTCGAGAACGTCTGCCAGATGAATCTCGATGTTCGCCACTTCTTCAGGCGGCGCAGATCCACCAGCTGCAGACTTCACCTTGAAGCCGTTCCACTCGGGTGGATTGTGGCTCGCCGTGATCATCACGCCGTTCGCTGCCTCATGATCAACTACTGCAAAACTGCAGGCTGGCGTGGGCGCAGGAACATCGAACGTGTATGTGGCAATTCCGTAGCCGTTCACAACATCGGCCACTGCTTTGGCGAACCGTGCCGATCCGTAGCGTGTGTCGAATCCCACGACGAGACCGTTACGTGATCGACCCGATGCAATCAGGTTTCGAGCCACTGCTTCAGCGCATGATCGTACATTCGCGAAGGTGAAATCCTCGGCGATAATCGCCCTCCAACCGTCAGTGCCGAACTGGATGTTTGGGCGGTGCAACTAGTTGCCTTTTCTTTTAACTAAATGGGGCAGGCTGAGAATTTGGTTCCACATATGCCTGCCCCACACTAATTCGAATGATCGTACGAAGTCTAGCCTTTTAGAGCGTCAACTCGATCGAGTTTCTCCCATGGCAAATCCAGGTCGTCTCGACCGAAGTGGCCGTAAGCAGCAGTCTGCTGGTAGATAGGACGTCGTAGATCGAAGTGGTCGATAATCGCCTGCGGCCGCAGATCGAAGTTGACCTTAACCAGTTCGACCAGATCAGCTTCCGGCAACTTACCCGTGCCCTTGGTGTCGACCAGAATCGAAATCGGGGTCGATACTCCAATAGCGTAGGAAATCTGCACCTCTGCTCGGTCGGCGAAACCTGCTGCAACAAGGTTTTTAGCAACCCAGCGTGCAGCGTATGCGCCCGAACGGTCGACCTTCGTCGGGTCCTTGCCCGAGAAAGCTCCTCCACCATGGCGGGCACTTCCACCATAGGTGTCGACGATGATCTTTCGACCAGTCAGACCAGCATCGCCAACCGGGCCACCGATTACAAATCGACCCGATGGGTTGATGTAGTACTTGGTGTCGTCGTCCAGCAATTCGGCAGGAACGACTTCGCTAATGACGTGTTCACGAATATCTGCGTCGATCTGCTCGTTAGTAGCATCGGGATCGTGCTGTGCCGAGATGACAATAGTGTCGACTCGAACAGGCTTGTGATCCTCGGTGTACTCAATCGTTACCTGGCTCTTCGTGTCGGGGCGCAAGTAGCTGATCGTCCCGTCACGCCTGACAACCGACAACTTGCGGGTTAATCCGTGAGCAATTGCGATCGGAAGCGGCATCAGTTCAGGGGTTTCGTTGGTAGCGTAGCCAATCATCATCCCCTGATCACCGGCTCCAACTTCGCTGGCACCGTCTTCGCCTCGAATTTCGAGGGCTTCAGTTACACCGGCCGAGATATCGGTCGACTGCTCGTCGAGTGCAATAAGAACCGAGCACCCTTCGCTGTCGAAGCCGTAGTTAGGATCGTCGTAGCCGATCTTCTTAATCGTGGCTCGGACGATTTTCTGGATGTCGACATAAGCGCTGGTGGTGATTTCACCGAATACCAGCACAAGCCCAGTGGTTAGCGATGTTTCGCAGGCCACGCGACTCATAGGATCTTGCTCAAGCAGGGCGTCGAGAATACCGTCGGATATCTGGTCGGCCATCTTATCTGGGTGGCCTTCGGATACCGATTCCGAGGTTAGTAAGTAGTTTGTGTTGACCATGTTTTGTGTTGAAATATTGGTGTCATAGATTGGCCACGATCAGTGGTTGAATACCAATCGGGGCCATTTTAGTCGGGTATTTGGGTTAGGTGCCGACTTCCCAGCTGTTTAGGTACTTGTCCTGCTCGGCTGTAAGCGTATCGTATGACATTCCCATTGCGCCGAGTTTGATGCTTGCGATGTCGGTATCGACTTCGGTCGGCAGAGTGTATACGCCAGGGCTGAGTTTTTCGTGGTGATCCATGATGTATTCACCGGCGAGTGCCTGGTTGGCAAAGCTCATGTCCATTACTGATGGCGGGTGACCTTCAGCCGCACCAAGGTTGATCAGACGTCCCTGAGCCAGAAGGAAAATCTTGCGACCGTCTTCGATCGTGTATTCCTCAACGAACTCGCGTACGCTGCGCTTGGCTTCTGACATTTCTTCAAGTGCTTCAACGTTGATTTCGATGTTGAAATGACCCGAGTTGGCTACAACTGCGCCATCTTTCATGTTTTCGAAGTGCTTTACGTCGATCGCCTTCATGCCACCTGTAACGGTGAGGAAGATGTCGCCGATCTTGCAGGCTTCGTCCATGCTCATGACCTGGTGGCCATCCATTACAGCCTCAAGAGCTTTCACGGGATCGACTTCACACACGACCGTGTGAGCGCCCATCCCCTTGGCTCGCATTGCAAAGCCCTTGCCACACCAGCCGTAACCAACGGTTACAACACTCTTGCCGGTGATGAGCATGTTGGTTGCACGGATGATTCCGTCGAGCGAGCTCTGGCCTGTGCCGTAGCGGTTGTCGAACATGTGCTTGGTCTGCGAATCGTTTACAGCAACGATCGGGTAAGCAAGCCTGCCTTCGGCGTGAAGCGCCTTCAGGCGAATGACACCGGTGGTGGTTTCTTCCATGCCCCCGATAACCCCGCTGAGAAGGTGAGACTTCTCTTTGTGAAGCAATGCGACCACGTCGGCACCATCGTCCATGGTGATCTGCGGGCCTGTGTCGACTGTTGCCGACATGTGGTCGAAGTAGGTTTTTTCGTCTTCACCCTTGATGGCGAAGATCGGAATTCCTGACTCGACGAGGTGAGCTGCAATATCGTCTTGAGTCGAAAGTGGGTTCGATGCGCACAGTGTGAGATCGGCTCCGGCAGCTGCCAGCGTGTGAGCGAGGTTCGCAGTCTCTGCTGTGATGTGCAGACAACCGGCAAGCTTGACTCCCTTGAGTGGCTGCTCTTTGGCGAAGCGCTCTTTGATGGTGCGCAGCACCGGCATTTCTCGTTCGGCCCATTCGGCGCGAAGTCGGCCCTTTTCAGCAAGACCGATGTCTTTAATGTCGTAATCCATGATTTCTCCGGACTTGCACAGCGACCAGCTCTAAACGTACCGGCGCTGTTTATTGGGAAGTTTTTACTTGGTCCGGGCGATGGGCGCTTTCGTCGCCGTCAGCTCAGTGGGTTTCAGGATCAAAATATTGATTCAATCCCTTTGACGAAGATCCAGTCTAAAGGATTTAAGTTAAAGGATCGAAACGAGTGAGATCGACAAACGCCTGAAAGCGCTCATCGATGTCGGATTTA
>LWDU01033335.1_pt1 | contig 118606 bp, 85 predicted proteins | sample 727161 | NCBI WGS metagenome assembly LWDU01 (sample SAMN04566230, study PRJNA314399) | hydrothermal vent metagenome | isolation source: deep sea hydrothermal plume seawater | place: Mexico: Gulf of California, Guaymas Basin | collected 2004-07-11
TTCCTAACACGCGAATCTGCCCTTGATCGGGGTGAATAATTCGTAAAATCATTCGTAGGGTTGTAGTTTTCCCGGATCCGTTAGGACCAATAAATCCATAGATAGCGCCCTCGGGTATCGACAGCGATAAATCACCTACAGCGTTTACGTCTCCAAAACGTTTCGTCGCTGATTCTATCTCGACAGCATGCATCATATTTATTGCCTCGTTACTTGAACTTTGGAATCCATTATTTAATACTATGAACTGGTTTGTTGTCATTGACAACCTATTGGCGGTTGTCTCAAAACAAATATTGACTATTTGTCGTCAAAGTATATGTACGCTTAACCTGCGCATTTATTGCACAATTGATCGAACAATTTGCATGTTTACTGAAAACAACTCTACCTTATTTAGTATTCACGGTAAGCAATCTTTATTTGCTACATCAACAGCCACGGAATTCCGAAACGAACCACACCATTAACGGTAGCATCTGATCATAATGGGATAAAGCTGTTCGCTCAAAACCCTTCGGTAATTCATGAAATAATGATCACCACTAATGGCTGGCAGGCACAGTTTCCCAGTTATTTGCCGTTGATATGACAATCGGCTGAAATACCCTCGATGCCATATATGTCCAAAAGGTTCTGGTGACACTCTCCATTATCTTTTTCATATTCTGCTACACTCTGTTGTATGAATGTTCGCAAACTCATCGCGGTTTATCTTGTCATGCAGGGCGTCGCCACGGCTCTGTGGTGGTGCGTACTCTTTACCTTCCCCGCAGCGGTGGAATGGTTCCAACCTAAAGATTGGCCTCGCGAATCATTGCTCGGGTTTTGGCTCAGCGATTCAATGCTACTTGTTGCGGGTTCGTTTTTCACCGCCGCAGCGGTTGTCACTAATAAACCGTGGTCAAGCGTCGTAATCTGGACATTAGCTGCAGCAACCTGGTATCCAACTTTGTACTGCCTTGGCGTAAGCTTTATGACCGACCAAGCGTGGATTGCTTCGGCGCTAATGACCTGTATGGCCGGGATCACTCTGTCAATGGCTACCATCTACGGACACTCTGGCCAAACCCCTGCGATGTTTCGCTCGGCCCCGATGACCAAGCGTGCCGCAGCAAGTTGGACTGCCGCGCAGATTCTAATTTTCTGGTGCACGTTCCTATGGATTCTACCCAAAGGCATATTCGAACTAGAAGAAGAACTCGGCGTTACCGCTTTTACCCGCTTTACACAAAATCAAATCATCGCACCAATTCTATTTGCACTGGCATCCGTCATTGGAATTGCGGCCGCCCACGCGATGAACTGCACTGGTAAGGGAACTCCACTTCCAACAGCAAACGCTCCCAACCTCGTAACCACGGGCCCATACCGCTTCGTCCGCAATCCCATGGCGCTCGCCGGAATCCTGCAAGGTCTTTGCACAGGCTGGTTTCTCGGCAGTTACGCCATTTTGGCATACGCATTCCTAGGAGCCCTAGTTTGGCATATCATTGTCCGTCCGACTGAAGAACGAGACCTGGCCAAACGATTCGGCGACGAATATGCGTTGTACAAATCAACCGTGCCGCTTTGGATTATCCGACCTTTTTGAGGACTCAATATACCTCACTTATTCAGCGCACAAAAAAAGGCGCCTTCCGACTGGAAGACACCTTTTTTCTTGTTCGACGAGTGAAATCACTCGCGTCTTACCTTATGAAGGGCTTACATTTTCCGCACAAGGGCCTTTAGGACCCATTGATTCGTCAAATGTTACTTCATCGCCTTCGCGTAGTTCGTTGTAAGTAGTTCCAACGACTGCTGAACTATGAAAAAATAAATCCTTCGGTCCGCCCATATCAATGAATCCGAAACCTTTGTCTGTAAGACGTTTAATTGTGCCTGTGGCCATTGTATCTTCCTAAAAAACTGAATAACTTGTTGGTGATGAAGAGTTCATCACCCTTCTAATTAAGTATTAGTTTATGCTCTAAATGCAATCTTGTGCAGGAAAAGAATTAATTTTGTCAAAATATTTTGGCGTGATTATGACGCTACAAAACCCAACCGGTGCAGTTATCGCAACCCAACTATCCGTTAACGAACCGGCCATTGCGGTAAAACATCCTTCATTTTCACTTCGTTTGCCATTGACGATTAGTTACCCACTGTTAAAGTGACCACTAAGTAAGACTTGCTCATCCATGCACACCAACGTATAGCATGTATCCACGGCAAGCAAAACATATGTTGCTGTGAGAGCAACGCGAGAATCTAACTGTACAAACGACCATTCGTTTGCTTCTTTATTCGTCGTGTTCTTTCTAATTCAAGGCCCAAGGCGGCTTTCGATCACGACTGATCTCTCGTGCAACACCTAATAACAGCACAACAGCATGACGCTGGAAATATTTCCAGCCAACGATATTTTTTTCGTTCACGCCTGTATTTGCTACACCCCATTTTTTTGGCGAGCGTTTAGTACGTCTCGTCCCATGAAAGAGTATCCGAGTCCATTATGAATTTTGAATCACTAAATCTACACAAGTCCATTCTCAAGAGCCTAGCGAAAAAAGGTTACAAAGAACCTACTCCGATCCAAGAACAAACCATTCCACACGTCCTAGCCGGCAGGGATGTCGTCGGTTGTGCTCAAACCGGTACCGGCAAAACCGCCGCTTTCGCCTTGCCCACAATTCAACGCATCTTAGAATTGCTTGGCAACCCAACAACTGGTGCCGAAAAACGCCGGCAACGTTCCGGACGCCGAGTCATTCGCTGCTTGATCCTCTCACCTACTCGAGAGCTTGCCGGCCAAATCGGTGAAAACCTCGACACCTATAGCGAGTTCACTACCCTGCGCAACACCGTCGTCTACGGGGGGGTCAAACAATACTCGCAAGTTAAAGCGCTTAAACGCGGCGTCGATATTCTTGTCGCTACGCCTGGTCGTTTGATTGACTTGGGCCAACAAGGATACGTTGACCTAACAAAAATTGACGTGTTGATCCTCGACGAAGCGGACCAAATGCTCGACATGGGGTTCATCCCCGACCTAACTTTAATTGTATCGAAGTGTAACGAAGAACGACAGACATTGATGTTTTCCGCCACAATGGCCCCCGAGATCCGACGCCTGTCAACAAAGTGGTTGAACAATCCTAAAGAAATTCAGGTGGCGGCTGACGCAGCCACTCCGGAATTAGTTGACCAATCTCTCTTTTATGTTGACCGCCAAGACAAGCAACAAGTGCTCACTGAACTCTTACGAAGCATTGAAGGGGAGAAGACACTTGTGTTCACTCGCACCAAACGAGGAGCCGACAAGGTCACCAAGCGTCTTTCTCGCGATGGCATCAAAGCGATAGCGATTCATGGTGATAAAAGCCAGGCGCAACGTCGAGCAGCAATGGAACGTTTTAAGTCCAAGCGCCCTCCTGTCCTCATTGCAACCGATCTCGCCTCTCGTGGATTAGACTTCTCGGACATTTCCCACGTCATAAACTACGAACTACCGCAGACTCCTGAAGTATACGTGCACCGGATCGGACGCACAGCGCGAGCGGGACGTGCGGGAGTAGCAATTAGTTTCTGTGCCGGAGATGAGCGCAAGCAACTCCGTTTGATCGAACGTTTGATGCGTGAAAGCGTACCCGTCAAACCCATTTCGGTGATTTCTGAAGCGTTGGTTGGTGTCGTAAAAGAACTGCCCGAAGAAGAAGCACCAACCCCTAGCCGAAAACGACGTAGCAGCCATCCCGGTCGCCGCCGTTGGCACGCTAGAAACAATTCTGGAAAATCCAAGTCAAACGGCGGAAATCGTCGTAAATCCAAACAACAATAGTTGTTTGGTGGCAGTTAATTTATTTAAATTGGCGATCGCATTTATTCGAAACCGCTAACGAAGGAACAGCTTGTGTGCCTGTATGCACTTGCTTTCCGATGCCATAGATAAACATTCGTGTTAGAATATTTTATATGAAAACATCTTTAACACTTTCTGTCTTGTTCATTATTCTCGCCGCCTCGCTTTCGCTGAACGCACATGACTACTGGATCGCACCTCAGAACTACCAGCCTCGAGTTGGCCAGTCCGTAGCGATAAAACTATTCGTTGGAGATCATTTTAGCGAGGATAAAGAGCGGACGTTGCACCAACAAATGACGGTTGATTTCTTGTTGCACAACGGAACGACAACTCCCAAGAACCTAATCGTAGAAGACCAATTCTCAAAAACGCCCGTCGCTCAGTTCGTCTTCGATAAGCCGGGTACGCATGTCATCTCGATGCAACGTAACTGGGCCCGAATTGAAATGGCCGGGAAAAAGTTTCACCAGTATCTTGAACATGAAGGTTTACATCACATCATTGCCCAACGCAATAAAGCGGGCGAGGGTGATAAATCAGCGACGGAACGTTATCGGCGATATCTCAAATCACTTGTTGTCGTCGGTGGAAAACGAACGTCAACGTGGAACAAACAACTAGGCCACAAACTAGAAATCATTCCGCTTTCAGACCCCACCGTTGCCAAGCAAAATGAAACCGTGCAGTTTCGCGTCTTGCTGGACAACAACGCTTTAGCAAACGTGCAGCTAGCCGCTTTAGGGCGCCAGGCTGACAAAGTCACCGACATTCATACCACGACCGGAAAAAACGGCGTCGCTAGTCTCAAACTTCCACACACGGGAGAATGGCTCGTGCGTCTTGTCTATTTGCGACGTTGCGCACAAAAAGATGTCGAAGCTGACTGGGAAAGCTTCTGGGCAGCGCTGACATTCTTGGCCGGATCATAGCCAAATCGCCCGCTTTGTCGACAGAAGTAAAATAATGCCCTCTCTGGATGATCACAATTACAGGAATTACTCAGCGACGACGCCGCAACACGTCCGCGATTTCTATCGTGATAACCATCGATTTCAAACGGTAGAATTTGGAGAATCTCAACGCAATAAATTCCTAAATCACTCTTGCGCGAAGATGGGGATTTGGGAAGCACTGGAATTATTGAACACGGTCATTGACAAAAGTGACCCTGATACCGATCTCTCACAAATACAACATTGCCTGCAAACTTCCGAGGCTATTCGCGCGCAGGGATATCCGCGCTGGTTTATCCTCGCCGGACTGATCCACGACCTGGGCAAAATATTGTGTCTTCGCGACGAACCACAATGGGCGGTCACCGGTGACACCTTTCCGGTCGGATGTCCATTTTCTGACAAGATTGTGTTTCCAGAGTTCTTCGCGTCCAATCCCGATCTCAACAACGCGCATTATCAGTCTGAATTCGGCATCTACCACGCGGGCATTGGCTTAGACAAAGTGATGATGTCCTGGGGCCACGATGAGTATTGTTACCAAGTCGTCAAGAACTATTTACCTGACCCAGCGTTAGCAATAATCCGTTACCACTCGTTCTACCCTTGGCACCAAAACAATGCGTACTCTGCATTAATGAATGATCATGATCGGACGATGTTGCCTAGTGTTCAAGCGTTTCAGCCGTTTGATCTATACACCAAACATGATCATCCGCCTAACGTCGAACGGTTGCGACCGTTTTACGAGGAACTGATTTCAGATTTTTTCCCCGTTCAAATTGACTGGTGAAACATCCTCGGTGACAAGTCCCACCAATAGACATCAACTTTTCCCAATTGCCTGATCCAATAAATTAGCCGTCATCTGTTGCACTCGCGAATCAGGCCCGTGTGGTCGACTCCAATGGGACCACGGCAAGATATGCCCTGGTGGCGTGGACAAGCCTTGCGACCAAAAGATCGTGGCTGCATTAAACACAAAATTTCCGTTACCTCCTGGGAAAATCGTGGCTGCATATTTTCCTTCACGCGTGCCTCCCGCCCACACAGAACCCTCCGCAACAACTTGCAATCCATGTCTTTCTAAATCCGGCTCCCCGTGATGTTCCCATCCCACGAGTCCCGCAATGCTTTCACCGCGTTTCATTCCAGTCCCTTGAAATAGCCAGTGCTGCGGATTACTGCACGTCCAGTCGCCACCCCCGTTGAATGGAACAACACTACGCGCTCCGATAATTCGTCGCTCATCCAGTCCTGTATCGCGCAGGCCCGCAAACATTGCTTCATACGATTCGATCTCATCGTTGCGCAGCACACCATAACATCCTTCACGAGTGATAGTCCGTTTTGGGGATCCGCTCGCACTATCTGAAAACGGTGAAACGATAAAAACTGAGTTGCCACTGAGCCAAAGATAATTCACACCGCGTTCAATTGCGGTCTCTGCAGCTTGGTACTGCCGAATGTCCCAATACTCATCGTGCCCCACACTCAAAAACGTTTTACAGCGGGTAATGAAATCTACATCGATGCCATCTGCATTAGAACCATAGGTTACATCATATCCTTGTTGCTCAAGCCAATAGCATAACGGATATTCCCACAACAAAAATTCTCCCGAACCGATAGACAGCGCCGGCTTAAAGATTTGAGTGTACATCCCGTAGGGTCGATTGAAACTAACGGCCACCCCCGGTGCATGTGCACCCGCTGGATGGGTATACAACGACTCGTTTTCCGGCCAACGGTTGTAGGCTTGCCATGTGTTGTCACTGCACTGGAATAATACATCTGCGGGCCGGTCGTCCGTCACAACAAAAACAACATAGCTCTGCCAATACGGATCGGAGCTTGATTTGGGTACAGTGGTCAGTTTACCTAAATAGACACCGCTCACCCAATTCTCGGCAATTCTCAACGACACACAAACGTCCCACTGGCACTCTCTTAACCTCTTAGGAGCGGCAGTCATTTCAGGAACCGCCTGTGGCTTCCCTTGGAGTGGCCCGATTGTCTTCTTATGGCAAGCGCCCGTACCGCCGTAGTAGCCCATGCGATAAATATCGATTGTATATTCGCTTTGCGGGTCACAACTAACAAAAATATCCAGCGATTCTCCGGCTGCAATAGATTGATGTGAACAATAGCCTTCGATCAGCGAGGTGCGAAAGTTATCCCGATTTGGCCACACTCGTGTCAATTGCCAATCACGTGTACCGCGGAGATCGTTTTCTTTTTGGATTAACGATCTTCTACCGACTGGCTTACTAGTGACCACCCCCTGTGCAGTTCCCGTTACTACAGCGGCTACAGATAGTGAAGCGGCAGCAGTTTTCTTAATCACACTACGCCGATCCAAATCGGTTCGTTTATCTTTAACCATGTTGCTCTCGTTCACTTAAACTGTTCTTGAAAACAAATCTCGTACATTCTATAATAGAACCACGCCCTACCTCAACCACTCCCACCCCTCGCATCCGTCCACATGCTTAACATACTCGGCAAAATGAAACCTCGACTGTGTTCAGGGCCCACACGGCGCGACGCGATCCAAATTGGTTCTTTGGGATTCGCCGGGCTAACTTTGCCAAAGTTATTACGGCAAGAAGCGTTTGCTGGCTATGCCAAAAGATCCAAGCGCAGTGTGATCCTGATTTGGCAACATGGCGGTCCTTCGCAGCTCGACACGTTCGACATGAAGCCAGACCAACCAACCGAAATCCGAGGGCCCTATTCATCAATCGAAACCACTGTCCCTGGGATTCGCATTAGCGAAATCCTACCATGGCAAGCCAAAGTCATGGACAAATGTACCATCATCCGGAGTTTCACGCATGGCAACGGCGATCACTGGGCCGCAGCCCATTGGATGTTGACCGGTTACACTGGGGCGACAGGCTCTGATCGACCAGCACGTATGCCGTCAATGCAATCTGTTTCGTCGCTGCTACTTGGCCCTCGTCGAGGAGGCGTCCCCAGCGGGATCAACATCAATGATGGCGGCTTTGGGTATCACGGCGCTGCTCACCTAGGCGTACAACACAACCCTTTTCGCATTGGCGACTTTAGTTATGGGAATGAAGCAGGGCGACTTCCCACCGGCAGCGATAAAAGTTTCTCCTTGTTTGACGGACTCACAAAAGATCGGCTTTCAAACCGGTTGGACTTAATGCGCAAATTCGACAAGTTACGCAGGGATGTCGATAACCAAGGCACGTTTGACCATATGGATGAGATGGCGGTCCAAGCGCAAGACATCCTGCTTTCAGGCAGCGCTCGCAAAGCTTTCGATCTTTCCGACGAAGACCCAGCACTTGTTGAGCGTTATGGTACTGGGTGGGGCGAACAGGCATTGCTTGCACGACGGTTTGTTGAAGCAGGCGTACGTTTTGTTACGCTGAACACCGGTTACTGGGACAACCACAGCAATATCAAGAGCGCGCTCGATAGCAAAATGGTCAACCACGATCGTGCGGTAGGCGTGTTAATCCAAGATTTATCCGATCGAGGAATGCTCGACGATACGCTTGTGGTCACCGCTGGCGAATTTGGACGAACTCCTAAAATTAATGCTAACAATGGACGAGACCACTGGCCTGGTGCGCAAAGTATTTTGTTTGCCGGCGGGGGCTACCGACATGGCCAAGTAATCGGCAGCACGAACTCCAAGGCTGAGCATCCCAAGTCACGACCTGTGAAGCCAGCTGATTTTAATGCGATCATCTACCATTGCTTGGGTCTCAAGCCCACCGACACGATTAACGATCTGCGCGGTCGTCCGACGCATCTCGTTCCCGGCGGCGAAGTCCCCCGTGAAATGCTCTAGAGCACAGAAAACGCATTTAAGCATCCGCAGATCCGGCAATCACCGATAATCCGCTCCTTGTTTGCTCGCCTGGCAACTTTTAAGCCATCGCTGCAATTCTTGTTTCATCTCATCCGCGATGACAGGGTACTTTGCAATCAGATTATTGGTTTCCCGTGGATCATTGATGATATCATACAATTCCCATTGGGAACGTTCGCCTTTCCCTGTATCACTGCGTTGCCGTTTTTCTGACAAATTGTGTACCAACTTATACTGATTCCCACTCAACGCTTCCATTCCGAGACCGGCAAATGCGATGGCCCGCGGCCGCAGTGTACTGCCTTTTTCAATCAAAGTCATTAACGACAAGCCATCATACGGGCGTCTCTTATCTCGTGGCAAGTCGTATCCAACCACATCCACCACAGTTGGGAAATAGTCACTCGTCACAGCCGGATAATCTGTCTGACGGCCAGCTTCGACTTGTGCCGGCCATTCCAAAATCCCAGGTACGCGAATCCCTCCTTCGTACAAGGACCGTTTTCGACCTCTAAACTCGCCGGCCGATCCTTGCCGCCGGTTCATCGCAGCTGGGTTTCCTTCCGGCCCATTGTCCGAACAAAACCACAACATCGTATTCTCTGCCACGTCAAGTTCACGCAACTTGGCACGCAGTCGGCCAATTTGTTCATCTAACGCAGTTACGACTGCGAAGTAATGTTGCCGATTAGTTGTCTCCTGTGGATACATCGCTAAGTACTCCGGCCCACCGATGATCGGTTCGTGAGGCGCATGAAACCAAATTACCGTAAAGAAGGGGACTTCATCGGCAACTGCTGATTCGATAAATGGCAAAGCCTTGTCCATAATGATACTGCTGTCACAACCCGTCAAACCAGTTACTAGGCCGTCTGCGACATTCACTCCGTTCTCCCAATAAAGGAGCCGTGAGTCAAACGGTGACGCATGCGCATTCGCGGGGTCATAGGGATCCCATGTTGCCACCGCAAACTCAGTGCTAAACCAAGTGTCGAAGCCAACCATTCCGGGTGTTAGGTAATCCGCCTTCGGGTTTCGCCCTTTCTTACCCGAGTAATCGCTGGACAATGTCCCCAAATGCCATTTTCCAAAATGCCCGTTACGGTACCCCTTATCACCAAGCACCTCCGCGAGGCTGAGTTCGCCCCGCCGTAAATGTCCTTGATTCGCCGTCACGATTCCAAAACGTGAGGCGTGTCGACCGGTCAAGCATGTTCCGCGTGTCGGCGAACAAACGGCCGCACCGGCGTAAAAGCGATTAAACTGTAATCCAGCGCGAGCCATCGCATCGAGATGTGGAGTTTTCAATACCTGATGACCGTTATAGCCAGTATCCCCCCATCCTAAATCATCGGCCATGCATAGAATAATATTAGGTCGCGCAGCAAAACCCACCTCGAATGGAAACAGACTAAGAATCAAAAAAACCAGGAGCTGGAACCATCGACGATGGTCTATCAGGAGATATTTTCTCATATTATTTCATGCCTATTGAATTCCATATTCCGTTTCAAACCAAGCTATTGTTTGATTATACAATGCATTATATTGACGCCGTAGTTTACTTAACAGTTTAATTTACAATCAGGAAATTCCATGGCCAGTCAACCTCCGTCCAATCCCTATCAATTCGAAGCTCAAACGCCTTATGAATCAGCTCCGCAGGGCCAACAATTGGAGAAACCTAAATCTATCAAAGTGTTTGGAATACTCAACGTCATTTTTGGTGGGCTGGGGTTACTGTTTACTTGTATCGGATTAGTAGCAATCCTAGCAATTACATCCGGCGTCTTCCCCGTTCCAGACGGACAGTCAAACCCCGCATTTGTGACACAGGATGAAAATGCATTTCTGCATTTTTACAACATTATATCAGTAACATGCGCACTAATTTTTACTACGGTCTTACTCGTCAGCGGCATTGGTTTATTGAACCACAAGATGTGGGGCAAATCAGCCGGTTTGACGTGGGCCGTTTACAGCGTTCTGGCAACGATTGTGGCAGCGGTGATAACATGGACACACATCTACCCCTATCAACTGGCAACGATGGACGAAGCAACGGCGGCGGTTCCGAATATGGAGGCGATTTTGATGGGCGGCATGATCTTTGGCAACGTCGTGTCTGTAGGCTTTCTTATTTACCCTGGCCTATTCGTATTCTTCAGTTCCAAACAACCATTCAAAGACGCACTAGATTGATTTGAATCCGCGAGTCAGTCGCACTGCCTAGAATTACAATGCGAACTCAAGCAAAGTCATTCGCGATCCAATGCTTCCCAACGCTCAAGTGCCGTTGCCATTTGTTCTTCACACTCTTTCAAACGGTCGCCTCTGGATTTCAATTCATCAGTTGGCCGTTTATAGAACTCTGGATCAGCCATTTCCTCATGCAGACTCTGAACTTCTGTTTCGAGTTCATCTATCAACTTGGGCAACGACTCCAACTCCTGCTGCTCCTTATAGGTCAACTTCCGTTTCTCAGGCATCGTGGCACTCGTCGGTGGTGCGTCTTGAGCCTTATTTGAGATGCTCATTCCCGCATCACCCGACAAGGTGTTGTCTGTGCCTCGTTGCCGAACCCAATCGTCATACCCGCCGACATACTCCTTGACCAAACCTCGCTTACCATCCTCGAACACAATAGTACTGGTCACGACATTATTCAAGAACGAACGGTCATGGCTCACGACCAACACTGTCCCTTGATATTCAACCAAGCGTTCTTCAAGCAATTCCAGTGTTTCCGCATCCAAGTCATTGGTTGGCTCATCCATTACGATTACGTTTGCCGGTTTGGCAAATAGTTTGGCCAGCAACACTCGATTCCGCTCGCCACCAGACAGGTACTTAACTTGCATCCGCGCACGATCCGGTGCAAAAAGAAAATCCTGCACATAGCCCATAACATTTTTAGTCCGGCCGTTGATCGTCACTGTGGAATAACCATCCCCCACGTTGTCAATTACCGACGCTTCGTCGTCGAGCACATCACGCAGCTGATCAAAATAGGCGATTTGCAGATTCGTCCCCAACTTTACATGACCCTCATCCGGTTTTATTTTACCGAGCAACAACCGCAACAAGGTTGTCTTCCCCACACCATTAGGTCCAATTAAACCGATTTTATCCCCCCGCATAACAACCGTCGACAAATCTTGCACGATCGGCAAGTCGGGGTACGAAAAACTCAATCCGTCAACCTTTGCCACTAGATTCCCGCTGCGTTGTCCTTCTTGAATCTCGATCCGACTATTACCCGTCTTCTGCCGTCGGTCACTACGTTCTTCCCGCAATTTTTTGAGCGCGCGTACGCGTCCTTCATTACGTGTACGGCGGGCTTTGATTCCTTGCCGAATCCAAACCTCTTCTTCCTTCAGTTTTTTGTCAAACAATGCGTTCTGTTTTTCTTCTGTTGCTAACGATGCTTCCTTGCGTTCCAGAAACGTCTCGTAGTCGCACGACCAGTCGAAAATGCTGCCCCGGTCAATTTCAACAATTCGAGTTGCCAGATTCTGAAGAAAAGTGCGATCGTGCGTGACAAACAATATCGCGCCTTCCCAAACGCTGAGAAACTGTTCCAGCCAATTGATCGCATCAATATCCAGATGATTCGTTGGTTCATCGAGCAGTAAGAGATCAGGATTAGACACAATCGCTCGAGCCAACAGCACTCGGCGTTTCATTCCAGAGGACATGTTTTCAAACGATTGATTTAAATCAAGATTCATTCGAGCTGCGATTTGGTCAACTTGGTAATCACATTCCCAATCCTCGAGTAATTCATCACTTACACCCTTTGCGATGATTTCAGCGACCGATCCAGTTGTGTCACTCGGGACATTCTGCTGCAGCAACGCTACCTTTGTATTGGGTTCAATGATTACCGCGCCAGAGTCTGGTTGTTCATCTCCAACAATCAAACGCATCAGCGTTGTTTTCCCGGCGCCATTGCGGCCCAGTAAACCTATCCGTTGCCCTGCTTCTAAGCGGCAATGTACCGCATCAAGTAACGGCGGACCGCGATAACCGATAGTTAGGTCTTCTAGGACAACGAGCGACATATATCAACAAACTTACTAAACATTGAAAAAACTACCAGCAAACGACACTGCTTTGCTCGCAAGGGAAACGGTAATGATAACAACTGAATTGACTTACGTCACTCGCTAATCGCGCAATTCGACTCGCCTCTAAAACATCGCAACCTATTCCCTAGCTTTACCGTCTGTTTTATACTGGATTTTATGGTTCAAAATTACCAACTCTTGATGTTGTTTTTCGCGGCGACTACCGTCGTTCAAGGCGAAAATAATAACGACAACGATATATCTTTCACCCGTGACGTCCGCCCCATCCTGTCTCGTCGCTGTTTTAAATGTCATGGTCCAGATGACGACGCTCGCGTTTCCGACATGAGGCTCGATACACGTGCCGGACTATTTAATGGAAAATTTTCTCCAATTGTCCCTGGCAATACTTCCGCCAGCGAACTTTATTCAAGAATCACGGCTGCCGATCCCGATATGGCCATGCCCCCAGTCGACGCAAATTCACAAATAACCGATAAGGAACGTGCGATAATACGCCGTTGGATTGAACAAGGGGCGGATTGGGAAAACCATTGGTCCTTTAGCCCCGTCGCGGCGCCTCGACCATCCCGTAATCGCACCCGAGCAACTGGTGCCATTCATAACAACCATCCAATCGATGCATTTATTCGCTCCCGCCAGCAACCACTCGGTCTTCGTTCTAACCGCCAAGCCACTCCATACGTTCTTATTCGACGACTCTACCTAGACCTCATCGGCCTACCACCAACTATTGAACAAGCTGACCATTGGCGGACAACCGCCTTTACACAACGGGGCACGATTAAACCTTCCCAATTCGCCTCGCTGGTCGATGGACTGATCAATTCAAAGCAATACGGTGAACGCTGGGCCCGCCGCTGGCTCGATCTCGCCCGCTACGCTGACACCAACGGCTATGAAAAAGATCGAGACCGTAATATGTGGCCCTATCGAGATTGGGTTATCCAAGCAATCAATGATTCCATGCCATTCGATCAGTTTACGATCGAACAAATTGCTGGAGACATGTTGCCGGCAGCCTCAACCTCGCAGCGAATCGCGACCGGATTTCACCGCAACACGATGCTCAATGAAGAAGGAGGTATCGACCCCTTAGAATTTCGATTTTATGCAATGACCGATCGAGTTGCGACAACTGGCACGACTTGGCTCGGGCTAACTATCGGATGTGCCCAATGTCACACACACAAATACGACCCGATCACCCATCGCGAATACTATCAATTGATGGCATTGATGAACAATTCAGACGAACCCGAACTAGAGATTCCTGACGCCAAGGTTGACCAGCAAACTCAAATCAACCTCGACAAGGTTCAGCAACTCATTCGGGCCCTACCAAGTCACTGGCCAACTGGTGATTCGGATGAGGACAAAACAGGCACAAGACGCGTGATCGAACAAAGGTTTGCCAAATGGCTAACTCAACAGAAAACGCGTGTACGCAATTGGACAACTATTACGCCAGCCAAATTCAGTGCTAATCTCCCACATCTCGCACTTGAGGACGATGGCACCGTATTTGCTTCCGGAGATTCTACCAAGCACGACATTTACAACTTGGAATTTTCCGTTAACCCCGACAACGTAACGGCATTGCGAATTGAAGCACTGCCTGACCCTCGACTGCCCAATCGTGGCCCCGGCATGACCAATTATGAGGGCACCATTGGCGATTTCTTCTTGACGGAGTTTCATCTCGAGGTGAACGGCAATCAAATAGAATTCACTAACGCCGAGCACAGTTACGCGAAAAACCGTTATGGTGACAAAGACACCTCTGCCAAAACAATGATCGATGGTGATATTCAGACCGGCTGGTCCGTACACAAGGGGCAAGGTCAACGACATGTGGCGGTGCTACTACCGGCGCAGCCAATACCGAGTGGAAAATGGTCGCTCACCATGCACTTTGGACGCCACTTTTCTAGTTCTCTTGGAAAATTCCGCTTGTCCATCGCTACCGATCACAAACCATTATCTGCCAACGAATTACCCCCCGCGATTGAGCGTTTGCTTCTGATTGAGCCTACTTCGCTAAGCAGCGAACAACGTCAAGTGCTTAAAGACGAATTCCTGCTTAATACTAAAGAGCTCGCAGAATACACCAAAGAGATTCGGGAATTACGTAAGCGTTTACCTCTCCAGCGAGCGTTAGTGTTGCAACAGCGTCCCCGTTCAAACCCACGGGAAACCTACATTCATCACCGCGGCGAATTCCTGAACACCAAAGGCGAATCCCTCACCGGCAGCGGGCTCGATGCATTACATCCATTTGAAGGCGAATTCAATGCGGATCGACTGGGCCTCGCTCAGTGGTTAGTAAGCCCCCAAAACCCCCTAACCGCTCGAGTAATCGCGAATCGGCACTGGCAAGCGTTCTTTGGCGAAGGAATCGTACGGACTCTTGACGACTTTGGTTTTCAAGGGCAACCACCATCGCACCCCCAATTACTTGACCACCTTGCCTCCTCATTAGTAACAAACAACTGGTCGGTTAAGTGGCTGCATAAGCACATCGTAACGAGTACGACATACCAGCAGTCATCCATCGTGGACCCTGATGAATACAAAAAGGATCCCCGCAATCAATGGCTCAGTCGTTTCCCTCGCACCCGCATCGACGCAGAGATCATACGCGATTCAAGTCTGCTCAGCGCGGGCATCTTATCTGTCAAAATGTTTGGGCCGCCTGTCAAACCACCTCAACCCGCCGGCATCACCGAAACCGCATATGGAAACCCCAAGTGGTCAGCGAGCGATGGCGAGGATCGATACCGCCGCAGCATTTACACCAAAGTCAAACGAACCGCACCGTTCGCCATGGGACTAACGTTCGATGCTCCGAGTGGGGAATTCTGTACAGCTCGACGTGACAAATCAAACACGGCGTTACAAGCATTGACGTTACTCAACGATATTATGTTTATGGAGATTTGTCAGTCGACTGCCTTGCAATTAACAAACTTGAGATCGACTTTGAATTCCACGGACAAGGCGCGGGCTGTCAATGCATTTCGCCGAATTCTCATTCGCCCACCCACGCCAACAGAGCTAGACGAAATCCTCGCGTTCTATTATCACCAACTCGCCGAATTCAAATCCAACAAAAAAGCAACTCAGGCGGTCGTGGGCAAATCCGACAACCCGACTGCCCAGCACGCTGCTTGGACAATGGTTGTCCGAGCGCTATTATCACTTGACGAAACCGTAACTAAAAACTGACCTATGCAAAACAATTTACTCCACCCCCTAACAACCGCGAGCACTTCACGGCGTCACTTCCTGCGGGATTGCTCCGTGGGTACCGGCAAAATTGCATTGGCCAGCCTGTTGGCTAACGAGACGTTGTTCGCTAGTCCCAAATCTAATGCGAAAACGGGGTTGCCCGGTAACATCGACACTCATTTCCCGGGCAAAGCCAAGGCGGTGATCCATTTATTTATGGCGGGTGCCCCTTCTCAACTCGAATTATTCACAGAAAAGCCAACATTAACCAAACTCGAAGGCCAACCACTGCCCGCCTCAATTCTCGGCGACCAACGCTATGCGTTTATCCAGGCGGACGCGGGTGTCTTGGGACCCCGGTTTAAATTCGGACACCATGGCGATAGCAAACAGGAATTGTCTGAAGCCTTACCACACTTAGCAACCGTTGCTGACGACATCAGCATCTTCAACGCAGTTCACACGGATCAGTTCAACCACGCTCCAGCACAACTATTCTTGAACACCGGATTTGGCCAGCCTGGCCGCCCAAGCATCGGGTCATGGGTCAAATATGCTTTGGGTGCAGAGACAAATAATTTGCCAGCCTACGTGGTTATGAACACGGGAGGAGGGGTTAGCGGTGGAGCAGGGCTCTATTCAAGCGGATTCTTGCCAACAGTGTATACGGGCATATCCTTTCGCGGCAAAGGTCCGCCGATTCTTAATGTCGAGACCCCAGCCGGCATCAGCGACAGTGCGCAACAAGCCACCTTTGATCTAATCAAGCGATTAAACCAACAACAACTGGCGGTAATCCAAGATCCGGAAATTTCCACTCGCATCGCTTCCTACGAAATGGCTGCCAGATTACAGCTTTCCGCACCGGAGCTCATTGACCTTACACAAGAAACCCAAGAAACACTTGACCTCTATGGATGCGACCCGACCAAGCCTTCGTTTGCCCGCGCCTGTTTGTTGGCACGTCGAATGGTTCAACGCGGCGTCCGTTTTATCAACATCTTTCACAGCGGTTGGGATGCACATTCGGATGTTGCCGGAAACACAAAAAACAATACCGGCAAGACCGACCAAGGCAGCGCTGCCTTGGTGAAAGATCTAAAACGGCTTGGCCTGCTCGATGAAACACTCGTAATTTGGGGCGGCGAATTTGGACGAACTCCAATGATCGAACAGAACCCCACACTGGGTCGCAAAATGGGACGGGATCATCATCCTCAGGCATACACTATGTGGATGGCCGGGGGCGGAATCAAACGAGGCTACCACATGGGCGTAACGGATGAATTCGGTTTCCATCCGACCGAAGACGCCGTGCACATTCATGATATCCAAGCCACCATTTTAGCAACGCTGGGCTTAGACCACGAACGCCTCACTTATCATCACGCCGGTCGCGATTTTAGATTGACTGACGTGCATGGAGAGGTCATCAAACAAGCGCTGGTGTAGAGGTGGTTTGTGGCAAACACAGAACTTGTTCAATAGAAAACAAGGATGGATTTCCCTAAGGGTGAGGGGGACAAAACACCTGCACTCACCTACGTTCTAAATCTGCAATCGTCTTAGCAAGAATCCCTTTCACATAGCCGTTATAGCGACCGTTCGGTGATCTTCCTCCGTTTATGGGCATCGCTTTAATCTTTGATAGATGCGGAGAAAAGAGACCGTCAAGCTTATCGATGGCGTTAAGAGCCATGATCGAGACGAATACATCTTGCTGCGGCGTCCAAGGCGCTAACTCTAACAACGTCGCCACCGCTGTTTGAACAAGGGCGGAATTCTTCGAATACTTCGCCACCGCATAAGACGCAGCTATCTGTGCGTACGGAGATGCATCGCTCATCAGGGTTTTGAGTTCCTTATCAGAAACCGCAACCGCCGGCGCCCCTCGATTTAAAATCCCCACGGCCACCCAATAGCGGACAGCCGAATCATCGTCGTCTATATATTTTTTTACATCTGGCAATTCATCGACGTCTTTATGAGTCGCCCAATTTGCAGCCTTCATGATTCGCTCTAACGGATACAACTTGTCATTATGCCCCATTTCATAGGGCGTCGTTCCAACGCTACGGCTATGAATTTCACCTTCCGGTAAAAAACCGACATCGCGAGTTTCCAAGCACCAGTTGTTAAGTGCTTTTCTTAATTCCTTTAACTTCTTAGAGGCTGTGGTGGACCCAACTAAGTTATTAACTTCGTCCGGATCATTTTGCAGGTCATATAACTCTTCCGTTGGCTTCAAACCCCAAAATTGTTTTTGCGGTTCCGTAAGATTTCCTTTATCAAAATCCCGTTTCCACGCGGCCGTAGAAGGTGTGACAAAGTTGTACGCCACATATTGTCCATAAATAAAATGTGGATTGTAGTTGCGAATGTAATGATAGCGTCCATCGGTAACTGTCCGGATGAAATCATTTCGCTCATCCATTCGTCCGCGAAATCCAAACATGTATTTTGGCGCTGCTTGTTGGTGAATTCCCGCAAACGCATGGCCCTGCATGTGCGCTGGTGGCTTCGTTCCCGCTAAACTCAAAACCGTTGGAGCTAGGTCGACAAAGTTCACTAGTCGATCACTTTTTCCACCGTTGGCGTATTCTTTAGGCGCGAGGTGTTTCCATTTTTCCGGAAAATAGACAACCACTGGAACTGACAATCCCGAATTGTAGGTCCAGCGTTTTCCTCGTGCCATTCCACTGCCGTGATCACCAAAATAAAAGACTATCGTGTTATCAGTGAGTCCAGCATCATCAAGTTGTACAAGATGTTTACCGGCAATCGCATCTGCTTGGCTGACGATGTCGTAATATTGCGCCCAGTCTTGGCGGGTTTCCTTATTGTCCGGATGATAAGCCGGCACGCGAACATTAGCCGCGTCCATGATCGCTGTATGAGGTCGAACTCGGATCTTGCTCTCGTGACTAACCGTATTATTAAAGATTGCAAAGAAAGGTTTGCCGTCAGGGCGGTTTCGATAATGTGCATTTCTGGAGGACGCGTCCCAACCCTGATCCTCTTTAAAAACATTGTAATCTTGTTTGGAATTATTCGTCGTATAGTAACCCGCCCGCTGCAAATAAAGCGGATAAAACTGGACGTATTTAGGCAGTTGCACCATGCTCCGCATATGCTGTCCACCGATGGATGGTGGGTACATTCCCGTAATAATCGCCGTGCGAGCAGGAGCACAAACCGGTGCACAGGACCAAGCCAATTTGAACATCATCCCGCGTTTTGCCAACGCATCTACGTTGGGAGTAACAGCCAACTTGTCACCATAGCATCCCATTTCGGGGCCATGGTCTTCGCTTGTAATCCACAAGATGTTGGGTGAATCGGCGGCCACAAGATCTTGCCCGGTGGTTAACAAACTGCCGACTACCAACAAACTACCAACGCACATTAATACAAGGGGGACCTGTGGAACAAGTTTACTAATTTTTTTAGCCATTACGTCGTTACTCTTTCTGCATATCGCTTCTATCTATCAATAATAAATCACTAATCAATTCATTTCTCAATATCCTTCATAAGGTATCGAGGAGTATGGGGGGCTATCGAATAATAAACCGTCACCCGTTACTCGGGGATCGCCAGTACGTTCTAATTCTTGCATTAGTTGCTCTCGCAACGATTCTTTGACCATCGCCATAGCGGGAATGTTAGCCAGATTAATTAACTGATCTGGGTCTGTCGCAATCGCATACAATTCCTCACGGGGACGTTTGGCAAATGCATAATCATAGTATTTTTTCCACTGCGGGTCGTTACGATGCTGCACAATCCAAGCCTTGGTTGGACTGGCGTCGAGATCACCAAACGTAACAAACGTATTGTTTTCCAGCGCGTCCACGGGCGGCGTGAACACGTCGGTGACCGTCTTTGGGCCCCCCATGGGCCAACGATCTGGCTTGAAATTGATAATGTACAAGTATTCTGGCGTGCGGATAGCGCGTTGGGGGTAAGGTAAATTTCCCTCGCGAACCGTCGCAACATGACGTTCGCGACCAGTCACGACCCAATTACGTGTCGGATCAATCCAACCCGATTTAGCAGACCGCAAAACCGGAACTATACTCTGTCCCGTCATGACAGATGGTATCGGCACTTTACCTAGCTCCAAAAACGTCGGAGCAAGATCCATGAGGTTCACAAAATCCTCGACAACTCGCCCCCGACGTTGTCCGGGCATTGAGACGATCAAAGGAACCTGAACACCAAAATCGTATAGATTACATTTTCCTCGAGGAAACCCCGGAGCGCCATGATCGCCACTTATAAAGACTGCCGTACTCTGCAATTGCTGACTTTCACGCAGCATATTTATAATCACACCTACTGCCGCATCAAAAGCCATCGCTTCGCCAAGATAATCCGCGAAATCCTGTCGTACTTCAGCAACATCTGGTAGGAATTTTGGTAGCCGATCTTTTAATTTGTCTGGGTCAATTCCCCAGTATTTTTGTCCTGATCCCTTGATCCACTTGCGATGCACATTCGTTGGGCCAAACCAATAGCAAAACGGACGCCCTATAGGTTGAGCATCTAAGAATGCTTGGAAATTTCGCCGGACTTCAGATAGCATCCCCTGTTTCGCATCCGCCAAGCTTTGTTGTTGTCCAAGTCTACGTTGTATCCCCTGCGAGAACCCATTGAATTGTGATCCACCTTTTTCGTATCCAAATTCCCCGCCTCCGAAAGGCGCGTCGCGCGGACGTCCTGGCGACCATACTTTATATGTTTCTCCAATATGATAATCAGCGTCGTGCAGCAATAGTGGAAACACCGGTATACTAGGATCCCAGCGAGCGCCCTGTAGAATCGCGCCTAGGCCGGTGCGATAAAAATACTGACCCGACAACAAGGAACTCCGACACGGAGTACAAGAAGGTGCCGTCACAAAGGCATGTTTAAACAGGGTGCCCCGCTTTGCAACCGAATCAATGTGAGGCGTACTAAAAGTCGCGTTGATAGAATCCTTGCCGTCGATTTTGGCATAAGCACTGGCATACTTGCCCCAATCATCGGCGAATAGAAACAAAATATTGGGGCGTGCGTCCTCTGGGGGAGCTGCCAACGCTAAGCTGGAGACGGCAAGTAACAGAACGACACTGGCAAAGTACTTCATTTTGGCATGCATTTCAAAGTTATGTGAAAAAAGTGTAACATCACAATTCTACTGGACAATATCATTATTTGCAGGTCTCGCCTGCAGCCACTGATTGTATTTCTGCTTTAATATCTTCTCAAATTTCCTGCGAACCGTAGCGGTTTCACGATTATCATCTTCGGAATAAATCATGTGCTGTTCCAGTGGGTCGTTTGCCACGTCGATTAACTGTCCATTGTTGTAAAGTTTAAATTGCTTGTCTTGCACAAAACGATGTAGTTGAAATTTATGTTTATCCCAACCCGGCCGTGGGTCGTAATGATAAAACACATAATCTCTTGTCGAAGACCGCTTTTCAAGATCAAGTAATTGTTCATAAAAGCTAATGCCATCGAGTTTCGCAGACAGGGGGACCGTGCGTCCTGCCGCTCGGACCAATGTCGGCAAGAAGTCTGTCGAGTCGATTAGATTATCATTCACCGTTCCCGGTTTAATTGTCCCAGTCCACCTTGCATAAAACGGTACGTGCACGCCAGCGTCGATCGTCAATCCTTTTCCGCCTTGGCTAGGCCCCCACTGCGTTTCCGTAATGATTTTTTGATTTGTACCGTTGTCGCTGTAAAACAAAACCAACGTGTCCTTGCCAATCCCAGCTGTATCGACAGCAGTGAGAATACGGCCGAGAATTTTATCCGTATATTCAACCATGTCACCATAATAACGATTCTCCTCAGTGAACCGATTGCTAGAATCAGCCCATTCTGGTGAGTCCGGAGTAGGAGAAAAAGGATTGTGCGGTAGCGCCATCGCATAGTACAAGAAAAAAGGGCGATCGTGCTTTCTCGCGACGTATTCACTGATATAGTCGACCCACACATCTGGCCCATATTTACCTTGTGTATCGTTTAAGAATTTACCGTTTTGCTTTATGCGTGGGTCAGCATAACGAGAACCTTTGTCTTCGGTGTGGCGAGTGTGCCAGAGGCAGTATTCATCAAATCCCGCTTTGTTCACGTGCATGCCTTTGTCACGCCGCAATTCAGCCCCTGGATAATCTGGCGGGTCATAACTCTGGAGCTGCCATTTTCCCACGATACACGTTTCATAGCCAACTTCTTGCATATAGTGGCCGAACGTCTTGGCCTGTGGATCTAGAATACCAAAGGCCAACCAATTACGATGGTTGTAGATGCCCGTCATAAATTGGATGCGAGTGTTTGTGCACAACGGCTGAGCATAGGCATGCGTGAATCTCATGCCCTGCCGAGCCATCTGAGACATATGAGGCGTCTTGTATTGCCGACCACCGTAATCTTGCACGCTATCGAGCCCTAAATCATCCGCCATGATGAGAATAATATTCGGTCGATCAGCTGCCGCCAAAGACCCGCTCAAAACAGTGATAAACAAAATCCACACGATTGCATATTTTTTATTTTTTACCATTCAATCATTTTACCAAACTAATATACGCTACGGGAACTACGGGGCTGATCCAATCCCCTCATTCACCCTTGCATTTGATGTATAATAACAGCGATCACTACAAACGTTCCAACTACAACCCGCACCCTAAACGCCCCGCCAATGAATCTCACTAAACACATCTTAGCTTTAGTCTTCCTATTATCAATCACAGTTTGCATGAACGCCGAAAATCCATCAGAGCCAACTACAATCACTATCGACGAAGCCCGCGGGCGGGTTCGAATTTTGGAAACCGTATACCTCTCCTCCTTGCAAAATATCCATCGCAATTATTTTAGAGACGACCAAAGATTGCCGATTCCCTCGCGCGTTTTAGAAGACGTTTTTTACAGCGTCAGCAGTCGCAACGGAATTAAAAGTCGCTGGATAGCCGTCAATACACCGGCAATGAATGTTGAACACAAACCGAAACCGGGATTTGAAACTAGAGCAACCGCAGCGATGATCGCAAAAAAATCACGGTTTGAGGAAGTCAAAGATGATGTTCTATATAGTGCCCGCAGCGTAACGCTATTGGCATCCTGTCAGCGCTGCCACCTCAGTTCGCTGGCGCAGCAAAATGGAGGTCGCCGTATTGCCGGACTTGTTATCGAAATACCGTTGAAAAACACCGCTGCGGACACAGATAATGAAGGCAGTGACCAAGATAACAAATAAAACAAACCTCCCTGTAAACCAACTGTCCAGACGGCAGGTTATCAGGTCGCTGTCGGGCGCCGCTTTAATCGTTGCAACCAGTGCCCCCGCAGCTTTAGCTAATCGTCAACGAACAATTCGTGTCGCTGGCGTTGGCACTGTTTATAAACAAAATTCCCATTGCGATGTCATCTTTGGAAAAATACTGGAAGGTTGGCGGCATGATAATGGCCCCGGACCGAACATGGAGATTGCTGGTCTGTTTATGGATCAATTTCCGAACGACGATATGGCGCGCGATCTGGCGAAAAAGTATGATTTCCCAATTTTTAACTCCATTCGGGAGGCACTGACTTTGGGGACTAACAAGTTGCAGTGTGACGGCGTTATTAGTGTCGCAGAACATGGCGAGTATCCTTATACGCCGGACACAAACCAACACAAATATCCGCGGCGCCTTTTTTTTGACGAGATTGCCGATACATTTGAATCCGTCAATACAGTCAGGCCTGTGTTCAACGACAAACACCTCAGCTACAACTGGGCCGACGGTTACGCTATGTACCGTCGCGCCAAACAACTCAAAATACCTCTCATGGCAGGTTCCTCGCTACCGTTCGCTTGGCGTTATCCCGCCAAGGTCCTACCACGTGGCTCACAAATTACATCCATCATGGCCTGCGGATATGGCGGGCTTGAATCTTACGGTTTTCATGCATTAGAAGTGCTGCAATCGTTGGCTGAGCGGCGCCGCGGAGGTGAAACCGGTATCAAATCCATCACGACGGTTTCCCGAGATGAAATATGGAAAGCAGAAGAGGCAGGACGCTGGTCCCGCAAACTCATGGCTCAGGCATTGGCAACCGCCGGTGAAAACGTTGACGACCTCGAAAATCGTTTGCAACTGAAAACCTCGGCGCTGTACCTCATCGACTACCTTGATGGGACCAACGGAGTGTTAGCCATGCTAGACGGCATCACTCGCGAATTTACTGTTGCTGCAGAGCTTGCCAATAGTAGCGATCGTTTTGCCCAATGGTATCGACTAGAGATGACAGCGCCCTTTGGCCATTTTGCGAAACTTGCGGCTGGCATCGAACAGTTTTTCCGAACCAGACGCGTTACCGCGCCTATTGAACGCACTCTTTTAACAACCGGAATCTTGGACCGCGCCATGCACGGCTACCTCCAAAACGGAAAACGCCTCGCAACTCCCGAACTCGCCATTCGTTATCGGCACAGCAAGTGGCCTTTTGCCAACCAATTTGAAGAAAACTTTCCTGCGCCGATGCCATAGTTGCGTATTAAATAGTGGCACTTTTTTTTAAGGCTGTCACCGATGCATTAACCGCGACTAATAACTCTTCGATGTCATCTACGGTTAAGTCGCCGATAGTACCGATACGGAACGTTTCATGTTGAGAGACTTTACCCGGATAGATCACAAACCGACGCTGCTTCAGCAAATCATAAAACGCGGCAAATTCAAACCATGGTTCCTCTGGAAAGAAGAACGACGTAATAATTGGCGAATGGTCTTCAGCCTCTAGCAATGTTCTAAAACCAAGTTCATCCATACCGACTACGAGTCGTGTTTGGCATCTGGTATACCGTTGGCACCGCGCGGCAATCCCGCCTTCGTCCTCCAGTTCTTGTAAAGCTTGTCGAAACGCCAGTAGCACGTGTGTCGGTGACGTAAACCGCCATTTGCCTTCGTTTTCCTCCATGACTCGCCATTGATCATAGAGGTCCAAACTGACCGATCGGGCATACCCGGAGGATTGTTTGATAGCCTCTTCACGGCAAATAACAAATCCGAACCCTGGCACCCCTTGTATGCATTTGTTAGCGGATGAAATCAAGTAGTCAACGCCCAAATCGTGCATGGCAATGGGCACCCCACCGAAACTGGACATGGCGTCGAGAATTATTTGACAATCGTTTTCTTTTGCTATCTGACACCATTGCTCTAGCGGGTTCAACATTCCAGTCGTCGTTTCACAATGTACAAACGCCACGTGCGTAATTGTCGGATCCGCGGACAATGCAGTCGTGAATTCCTCGACTGGGTAAGACGTTTCCATCGTTTCCACAACCGTGACTGCTATTTTTAATCTTTCGGCAATCGCGACAATACGTGCTCCATACGCACCATTGTTCACAACCAGCAACTTGCCCGCGGGCGGAATAACCGAACCGATTGTGGCTTCAACCGAAAACGTGCCACTACCCTGCATCAACACGCTCGTATAGCCCGGCTCGCTCGTAGCTAAGGCCACAAGAATTTGTCGGACCTCTTGGACAATGGCGTTGTAATCTCGGTCCCATGTCGACAGGTCGACCTGCATCTCCGCTTTAACTTGAGCGGTAGTTGTTAACGGACCTGGTGTCAGCAACAAATATGGAATATCGTCCTGCACATTAACCCCTTACATGTTTACCAATATCGATTTTTGAATTTCCGATTCATCCACCGAGCACTTGCAACAATTCGCCCGCGGATCGAATCACATCGGTAGCACCACCCGTGAGGAAGATGGCTTTCGCGGATTCGTGTTTTTCGGTTTGTTCATCTTCGCTAAGAACTTGCAATTCGTCATACGTCAATCCGACATCGTTACCTGTTAGGGTAATAGCAACGCTTCGCACTCCAGCGTTTAATCCTGCCAAGACATCCGGCATCGTATCCCCCACCTTGACCACATCAGCGACAGACTGAACCTTGAGTTCTTGCATGCACTTAAAAATCAACCACGGAGCAGGTCGACCGTTAGGTACTTCATCTGAACAAGCGCGAAAATCGACGGCCAATCCCGCCGCAGCCAAATCTTCCCATACTGGATCTGCAACAACCCGTGGATAACCTGTAGTCGCGGCGATTTTGATATCACAATTGCGTAACGTCTCAAACAGTTCCAGCACACCAGGAATAATATCCACGTGTTCACGAGCAACCTTAATCTGCAGCGGCATAAATGTATCGTATACGTGCTGAACGTCGTCATCAGACCATGCTCGACCCTGAGCGACTTCCCAGCGACTGGCAATATCCGGAACTTCCAACAACGTCTGAATATGGTCTCGCTTATGCAACCCCATCGGGCCGCGAGCTTCAGCGACAGAAATCTCTACGCCCATGGATGCGAACGCTTGCACAAACGCCGAAATCGGAGCAAAACACCCGTGGTCAATAATTGTACCGGCCATATCAAAGATCACTAGTTTTGTCATATTATTTTGGTATTTCTTTCATCGATATTGGTTGGGAAGGGCCCCTGTAGCCGCCCGCTTTTCGGTACATTGTAAACCATAAATCCTATTTGTGGCAATTCGTGGTCCGCCAGCCGCGTTTGTTTTAGTGGGCCCTGCTACGATTAACGGCGTGCCACAAGCCATCTCCGTATCATCCGTTCCCATTCATATGCCGCTGGCCGGACAGACGCTAATGCAGTGCTCAGTTGAAACACCTGTTCAAACAACTCACAGATAATCTCGGCGATCACGTCAACATGACTGCGAAACTCGGCTTGCTTAGCTACTTCGATCATCTGTGAATAGGATAGATGATTGGCAATCTCAGATAATCGCGTGTCGCAATTCCATTCACCATTAATACGGGTCAACTTATACTTGTCCAACAGACGTTGGTTACGGATTTTTTGATAAACCCGATTTTGTTTAAGCACCTCGCGTAACAAACCTTCGGTGCGTGGTTCCCACACGTAAGGGTACATTTGTCCGAGCAATCCATAAGGTTGACCTATCCGCATGTAGTGAATTTGCGACATTTCAACGGGTGCCCGTGAGACAGAACCTAATACCCGCTCCCAATCGAGCCCTAGTTCTTTAACGCCTATTTCATGAATGGACACTAAATCCTGAATGGGCCTATTTGCTGGTGTATATTTCCCATCAAGCAAATGCATGTCGATTCCAGGTTGAATGGACTTAATCAGGCAATCGCCCACGATGTGTGCTAGCCAGCCAAAAATGTATGCTAATTTTCGTTCACCTTTTCCATACCGCTGTACCACATCCTCGCAAACAACCGCGACATAGTCATGTAAATGATCCCACGGCAGCGTGTGCTTTCTTTGGTCACCTTTCCATCCAAAGATCAAATGCGACCTACCATAAAACAAATCCGCAATTTCACTCGGACGATACTCTGCTCCTTGGTGCAGCAACTTCCACGGTACAACGGGACCCCCAGTTAGCGGACTTTGCTGCAGAGCAACAGTTCCATAACCAACTGATTTTCCTGTATCAACACAAACCGCTTCTGGTAGTGTTTGAATATCTGCTCCTAAGTACGCGCCAGACAAAAAGCTATCAAAGTGTCGATGTATCAGACCGCCAACTGGCATTCTTCTTTCAATTGCTTTTCGACCCGCCAAAATTGCATACAGCGTATGGCCAACAACACCACTCATAATTTCTTCCTACCCCCTACCTATAAAGCGCGAGCATGGGTTTGCCAACTGAGACAGGAAACGGCCTGTCCAGTTCATCATAAAAATGCGAGTGCGGCTCGATACCTAACGCATGAAACATTGTCGCAGCTACATCCCATGGAGCGTACCGTTGATCAACAACTTCCCCGCCAAAGCGATCTGTCTTACCAATCACTGCACCGCGTGTCACCCCTGCGCCAGCTAGGAAAATAGAATAAGCACTTGCCCAGTGCTTTCGCCCCGCGCTCGCGCCTGCGAAATTCTTTTCTAATGCAACAACCGGTGCTCTACCAAATTCGCCCATCACAATCACCAGCGTTGTTTCCAGCAACCCGCGATTATCAAGGTCTTTGATCAATGCCGTAATTGTCTTATCAAATCTCGGAATGAGATGCTTCTTCAAGGCTGGAAAAATATCGTTATGAGTATCCCAGCCGTATTCCTCAATTTCATCAGGTGCTAAATCTTGTCCGCGATTCGTGTGATTGAATATCACATTCACATACGGCACCTGCGCTTCTACCAACCGTCGACCCAGCAAACAAGCTTGTCCTGACCGATATCTGCCATAGTTGTCGCGAGTTTTGGCGGATTCCTTGTTAAGATCAAAAGCCGACACCACGTGTGGCGAAGTCAGCATATCAACTGCTTGCCCATAAAATCGATTGTTATTGCGTACTTGCTCGTTAGCATCCAAGGCCCTTTGATTGCGGTCTAAGGATTTCTTAAGTTGAATCAATTTCCGCATCCTAATTTCGCTCAAGCGAGATTCATAACTAAGGCCAGGAATTGCAATTTCATCACTTGTCGGATCGCCTACCATGAGCGGGTCATAGGATTTCCCCAAAATACCGCCGTACATGCCGGGTGCAATATTGATGGGGATTAGAGCAGGGCCATTTACGTAAACGGAATCGTAGGGAAAACGTGACTCGAATGGCAAACGATTCAGTATAGAACCGAGCGCTGGCAAATCTGTCGGCTTGGGCAGGGGGTTCGTAGACAAACTTGGGTAATAGCGACCGGTCATGGTTAAATAGGTCGCACTGCCGTGGTCTAAATCCTCGTGCGCCATACTTCGTACTAACGTAAATCGATCAGCAATGGATGCGAGTCCGTGCATGTCCTCGGTGAAATGAATGCCTGGCAATTTAGTTTGTAACGGTGAGAATGCTCCTCGGATGTGTTCGGGAGCATGTGGCTTGGGATCCCACATGTCAATCTGACTTTGACCACCGCTGGCAAAAATCGTAAGTACGCTTTTAGCTCGGCCAAACCCGGTCACTTCACTGCTTTTTGCTTCTCCTGTTAGTCCCAACATCGCACCGGAGGCCATCTGTAAACAGCGACGGCGACTTAGTGCAGATTGATGCGAGTTTTCAAATAAATTGAGCATCTTTTCATTATAACCCAATCGCTGTTTATTGGTTGTCCGTCGCTGGTGAATCTAAGGATGTTCTGCACGCATCGCAGCAACGGGTGTGATTTAGTTTGCAGCCATATCGTCCACGATGAAAATGTGCATAATGGGCAATTCACGTGCCGTTTCCCGCCTCAACATCCCGCCTCAACTACGATTGCCACACACATGTCCTCCTCAAGTGCAGCTGTAACACTTTCTAACGACGCAGCGGATGGCGGCATGCATCGCGGCTGGTGGATTCTGACAGTGGCCTTCACTGCCATTTTCATGTCAGCGCCCGGGCAATCGCACTCCATTGGTACGTTCCGCGACATGATGATCCGTAGTATGGAGAATGTAACCGACACCCAGTATTCCACAGCCTATCTATTTGGGACGCTTTTTAGCGGTTTTGCGTTACCGTTTCTAGGACCACTAATTGATCGCTTTGGTGCCCGTACACTACTCCCGCTAACATCCATGTTCCTCGCCGCAGCTTGCATCCTGATGTCACGCGTCGAGCATTTGCCATTGTTGTATCTCAGCTTGGGAATGCTGCGGCTATTTGGGCAAGGCTTGATGTGCCTACTGGCTACTTGGTTAATTGGCGAATGGTTCCAAGAAAAACGTGGTCTCGCGATGGGATTGATGGGGGTTGGCGGCGCACTAAGCGTCATGATATTCCCGATGCTCAATCGATACTTCATGCTGAACTATGACTGGCAAACAGCTTGGTTGGCACTATCCGTCATTCTCTTAGTCACCTTCGTCATCCCACCCTGGTTGGCAATCCGCAACCGTCCGGAAGACGAAGGCCTTTATCCAGATTGGGAACATCAACCACCCGCGGAGCATCGCCCGCGTGCCAGCGAATATTCACCACATATCACTCAGGAAACATGGACGCGCCGCGAAGCGTTGCGCGACCCTACCTTTTGGAAATTGGTTATGTGCATCACCTGCACCGCCATTGTTGGGACAGGAGTGATCTTTTATGCGGATCGGGTTCTCGAGCGGGTGGGGATGTCAGGTAACGAACCATATTATGTGTTAGCGCTGCAAGCGGTTCTGGCTACGATTACATGTATCGTAGCGGGATATTTAACGGCTAAGATCCAAGCACGCTATTTATTGGCAACCGCTATGTTTCTCCTCGCGGCAGCGATGGGCATATTAGTCACGATGTCCAGTTCCTGGATGGTGCTGCCTTTTGCTATTTTGGGAGGCATTCATGGCGGAATTATTCGGACAGTGGGCAGTGTCGTATGGGTTAATTATTATGGTCGCGAGCACCAAGGTGCAATCGCTGGCGCTGCGGTTAGCGTTTCTGTAGCAGGTTCCGCATTGGGACCACTACCGCTCGCCATCTCCGAGGACATCTATGGATCTCCTGCACCTGCAATGATTTTATTTATGTGCTTGCCAATCATCGCTGGAATTATCGTGTTATCCGCCGCCCCACCAAAACGAAATACCGTTGCGTCTTCACAGGGGACGGCGTAATATTACTTGGCAGAGTCAATCGCCTTTGTAACGGCGCGGCGAAATTCCTCACGTGGATTATCAAATCCAGCGGATTGTGACAACGCCATTCCAACAACTTTGCGGGACGGGTCAATCCAGACAAATGTTCCTTCACTACCGGTATGTGAATACGACGCGTCGTCATGCACTTTCCAGCCAAGTCCATAATAACTCGTTCGGTCCAAGCGTTCCGCTGCGGAGTATATTTCCTTCGTGACCGGAAATGTCGCCTGCTGAACACTCCGCCTCGAAAGAATGCGTACTCCCTGATATTTACCATGCCCTAAAAACATCTGACCAAATTTTGCATAATCTTCCGCGGTCGACACCATTCCTCCCGATGCGCGTACAAACGGAACACGCATGCGAGCTTCTCGCTTAAAACGTATCGACCATTCGTCGCTATCGTTTTTTGTGGGCATCCCATACACAACTGACATTTCCTCAATGCGTCCTGCTGGCGGGTGGTTACTTGAATCCACCATCCGCAGTGGTTGATAGATATTTGACATCAGGAACTGCTCTAGCGACTCCCCTGACACTTTTTCAACCAACGCGCCGATCGTGTTGTAGGCCGCATTGTTATAGCTATAGCTCACGCCGGGTTCTATCGCCGGAACAATTTTGGCCAATCGATTCACCTCTGACAGCAAATTCGGTCGTAGCGGGAAATCTTCATCAGGCTCCAGTAACGGGAAAACAAACAACGATTTAAAACGCCAGCCACTGGTATGCGAAAGCATCTGTTTGATCGTAATTTCCCGATGTGCCTCGTTATCAAACGCCGGTAGGTATTTGGACACGCGATCTTCAATCGACAACAATCGACGCTGTTGCAGAATTAAGACGGCAGTTGCTACAACTGCCTTGGTATTGGAAGCCATTCGCAGCAGAGTGTCAGTTTGCATTTCAGCTTGAGCCGCTTTGTCACGCCAACCCAGCGCCTCCGATACCACAATCTCGCCTTCATGAACCACGTATAAAATAACATTGGGCAGTTTTCCCTCTTTAATCCGACTGCGGTAAACGTCGACCGCCTCGCTCAGCAGGTCGTTTCCCACGACTGGCTCTATCGTGCAATACTGCGAGCATGCCAGAAAAAACACCGCTGAGAAGCACGCCAGTTTTCGGACTTGTTGTAACGCCCTAATGTTCACTAGCTTTACCTGCCCCACTAGGAATATGAATATTCTCTACCATTTCTTGTACTTCTCGCGGTGGCGGTGGACTCACTATATTTACCAGAAACGCCGTGGCAAAATTAATCAGCATACCTAGCGTCCCAATTCCTTCTGGCGAAATGCCAAACAAGTATTGTTCCTTGGTGCCACCCATGAATTGAAAATAGACAATGTAACCTAACGTAAATCCGATTCCACATATCATGCCAGAAATCGCTCCTTCGCGACTCATCCGTTTGGAAAAAATTCCCAACAGTAGCGTAGGAAAGAAGGACGAAGCCGCTAAGCCAAACGCAAATGCAACTGTCTTCGCGATGAAAGCCGATGGCGGATTAATGCCAAAATATGACGCGACAATGAGTGATACTAGGGCTGCAACGCGGGCATAGGCAACCTCTTCCTTGTCGGACAAATCAGGTTTGATGATTTTCTTCATCAGGTCGTGCGAAATCGATGTGGATAGCACTAACAGTAATCCGGCTGCCGTGGATAACGCAGCAGCTATGCATCCGGCCATCAACAAAGCGATTACCCATGGTGGCAAACCGGCCATATGCGGATTTGCCATCACCATGATGTCATTGCCGAACCACAGCTCATTGGGGTTTGGGTTTTTAGCCTCCTTATTGGCTAACAAACGCTCTTGATGTTTTCCAAAAAGAACATCGGCACCAGATCCATCAGCCGGATACACAGGGGCTTTGCCACCAAAGACATCATTGGAATTCGCGTCTGACTTGGCGGGTCCATAATACTGAATAATGCCATCGTCGTTTTTATCGACCCACGCCATCTGGCCAGTGGATTCGAATTCCTTAAACCACTTAGGAGCATCGATGTATGACGTTTGGTGCAGTTTTTCGATCAAATTAACTCGGGAGAAAGCTCCAATCGTCGGAGCCGTGAGATAGATGACCGCGATAAAAGCGAGCGTCCAGCATGCTGATTTCCTAACCGCTAGTACGTCTTTTACAGTAAAGAATCTCACAATGACGTGGGGTAGACCCGCCGTGCCACACATCAATGCTGCCGTGATAAAAAACATGTCAACTTTGGATATGGAGCCGGACGTGTAATGGGTAAAACCAAGCTCCGCGTTGATCGCATTTAGTTTATCCAGAAAGGGCACATGCTCTCCACCAACGACATAGTCACCTATCAGGCCGAGTTGCGGAATGAAATTATCTGTAAGTGCAATGGCTATGTAAATTGCCGGGATGGTATAGGCGAAAGCCATCACGCAATATTGGGCGACTTGGGTATACGTGATCCCTTTCATGCCACCCATGCCAGCATAAAAGAACACAATCGCAGCGCCAATAATCACTCCAGCCGGAATCCCAATTCCAAACAGTTGCGAAAACACAACTCCGACGCCTCGCATTTGCCCCATGATATATGTCATGCAAATGAAAATAGCGCAAACGACGGCAACTCCGCGAGCAAGTTTTGAGTAATAGCGGTCGCCTATGAAGTCGGGAACGGTCGCTTTTCCAAATTTCCTGAGGTAGGGAACCATCAGTACGGTCAACAGGACAAAACCGCCAGTCCAGCCCATTAAGAATCGTGAGCCATCATAACCACCAATGGCCAACGACCCGGCCATCGAGATAAACGTCGCCGCGGACATCCAGTCGGCGGCTGTTGCCATACCATTCGCTAATGGTGAAACACCACCACCGGCAGTGTAGTATTCTTTAGTCGAACTTGCGCGCGACTTAAAAGCGATCCCGATATAGATAGCAAACGAGATCCCAATAAAAATAAAATTCAGTGTGCTCTGTTCCATCGTCAGTTATGCTCTCACGTTGTTATAATTGTCCCGTCTATTCCTTTGAATCAACTGAATCAATGGAATCGGGCAGGGAATCAAGATATCCATATTTAGAATCAAGGCGATACATCAAGACGGCATAGGTAATTAGTAGCGACACAAAGCAAATAATCGACCCTTGTTGCGCCATCCAAAATCCGAAGGGGGCATTACCGACGTGTGGCATATTCTGATCCATCCACTCGCGAAACAAAATGCTACAACCAAGGCTTACCAAGAACCAAACCGCCAATATAGCGAGTGTTATATACAAACAGGCTTTGCGATGTTTGAGGGCATTAGAAGACGACATTGAGAATATGCTCAGCTAGAGGTTTGTTTGAGGGGTACGGATCTAATCACCTAAATCTAAGCTAGTAGAATAAACCGTTTCAGTAGTACAAATCAAGTGCGGACGCAAAAACATACGGACTCGCAATAATTCGTAAGATTTTGTATCTTAACATCAAATATTCTGTCATTAATAACGAATAATGAATTGTTTACCAAATATCCTTCTATACAGGCAAAAGTAATCCATGTCTGCAGATTCTCTATATTGCCCTAAATGTGCAACTCCCGTTGCGCATGGGATCCCGGCATGCCCATCGTGTGGAGTACCATTTGTTCAACAAGCGGAAGCACCATCCGAGGGACAACCGGTGTATCAACAGCAACCGGTGTATCAACAGCAACCGGTGTATCAACAGCAACCGGTGTATCAACAGCAACCAGTGCCACATCTGTCAGAAGCTAACAGCAAAAAGATAACGGCAGGGCTCTGCGCGATATTTCTAGGCTACCTAGGAATCCATAAATTCATCTTAGGTTACCACGGTGCAGGGTGGGTGTATCTCGGTTTATTCATCGGTGGCCTCATCACTTGCTTCGCCGCTATTTCGTTACCGATAATGGGGACGATTTCCTTCATCGAAGGTATCATCTACCTCACCAAAACAGACGAAGAGTTCTACCACACTTATATGGTCAATCGTCGCGAGTGGTTCTGACGCTTTCGGTGCTGCGTTGTTATTTATCTTTACTTGTCGGCGAAAACAGGGCGATTTTTAACTAACCAATTCACGAATCACCCGGGCGTCATAAACGTCGGTCAATTTTTCATCGCGACCATTTTTTTCGTGCACTAGATCTTCATGATCAAGGCCCAACAAATGTAAAATCGTTGCGTGATAGTCAGACATCTTTGTGCGATTGACGACCGACCGATAACCGAAATCATCGGTTTCTCCATAGGTTTGACCACCTTGAACACCGCCTCCAGCCATCCACACACTAAATCCATAAGGATGGTGGTCACGTCCCTCGGATCCCATCGATACTTTACCACCTCGCAGTTCCGCACCGGGCGTGCGTCCAAATTCACCACCCCAAAGTACCAAGGTTGAATCCAGCAAGCCTCGTTGCTCCAGATCTTGCAACAGTGCGCCAATCGGTCCGTCAGTACGCTGGCAACAGGAACTCGTGTTTTTCACATTGTCAGAGTGTGTATCCCACGGCTGGCCACTCATCAGAATTTGCACAAACCGCACGCCACGTTCCACCAACCGCCGCGCCATAAGGCAGCGTTTTCCATAAGACAGAGTCACCTTATCCTCCAACCCATATGCCTTTTGAGTAACTGCTGTTTCCTGCGAGATATCCATCGCATCAGTGGCGGTTAATTGCATGCGCGCGGCTAATTCCAAATTAGAAATGCGCGCATCCAATTCCAGTTCGTGCGGATGATTCACCTTGTGGCGAGCATTAATGGATCGCAATAAATCCAGCTTAGACTGACGCACTTGTTCGATTTGCATGTGCTTTGGATTCAAGTTTAAAACCGGCGTTCCCTCACTACGAAATGGCGTGCCTTGATAAATCGGCGGCAACCAACCGTTGGACCAATTTCGCACTCCGTCCACCGACTGACCGGCCGGATCCGGTAATACGATATAAGCCGGCAGGTTTTGGTTAACAGTACCCAATCCATAAGCCGACCACGCACCGAGCGTTGGACGCCCTGGTGTAATCAATCCGGTTTGAGCCATCCAAATTGCCTGTTCGTGATTCCTATGTTCTGTGAACATAGACCGGATCACGGCGATTTTGTCGGCGTGCTTAGCGATGTTGGGCAGGCGGTCGGAAAACTCGACACCACTCTCGCCATATTTGCGAAACTTAAACGGCGTTCCGAATAGGTATTTTGTGCGATTCTCATCGTCGACTACACTGTCCGGTGGCGTTTTACCATGGTATTGATTCAACATTGGTTTTGGATCCAACAAATCAACCTGGCTAGGTCCGCCATGCATGAACAACTGTATCACTGATATCGCGCGAGGCTTAACGCCCGGTGAACGTTGGCTTAAATCGTGAATCCCTTGCGACGCAACGGCATCCTCGTGCAGCAGCGTAGCCAAGGCTAAACCGCCGAATCCAGCACCCAGTTTCTGTAATACCTCCCGACGGGATCGTCTCGTTTGATTTGCTGTTTGATTCATTACATTCTCATCTTTTTTAATAGCTAACCTGTAAGTCGCTCAATCAATGTACGCAAATTCATTGCTCGACAACAAAACATGGCAAACATCCACCAGTGCCAATCGAGTTGCTTGCTTCAGATTCTGTTCAGTTGATTTTTTCTGCTCATCCTGCTCACCGCTCAAATAGATGTTTTCCTGACGCCGAATAAATTCTTCCAATCCTTGACGCTGTTCAGCATCAGCGCGACGTCCCGTCACGGCCATGAATGCATATCCAAGCGGATCTTGAGGCGACTCTAGCAGAACACGATCCGCGAACGCCGCCGCGGCATTAACGACCAAGTCACTATTAAGTAACGACAAGGCTTGCAGCGGGACAGTTGACTGATTACGGCGAGTGCAATTTGTTTCGATGTCTGGTTGATCAAATAGTTGCAGTATTGAAACCGGTGCTGAGCGTTTATTCCGCAAATAGATTGATCGTTTTTGTGGTAACTTGCCATCGTTCACCACAACCTCGCCATCAGGACGGCGGACAATGGGCGTCGGCGCACCATACATATCACTGCGCAAGGCCCCCGCAAGATGCAAAATGCTATCACGCAGCGGTTCGGCTTCCATCCGCCTTAAATTTTGACGCCACAACAAACGATTGTTGGGGTCAACCGTTTCAGCGTGACCCGCGGTGACCGCAGAGGATTGCTGGTATGCTTGCGTGGACAAAATCAAACGATGCAAATGCTTCAAGCTCCACTGATTCGATTCCAGCTCTACCGCCAACCAATCCAACAACTGTTGGTGTTGCGGTTCTTCTCCAGCCCAACCAAAATCCTCAACCGTGGATACTAAGCCCTCACCAAAATGGTGTAACCACAGTCGGTTTGCCATTACTCGAGAAGTTAACGGATGGCGGTTTTGAGTCAACCAATTGGCAAATGCTGTACGGCGCAACGACGTCGACACTTCACCCTCAACGGCTTCCCACACAAACGGTTCATCTGCTTGGATCATCTCTGGCACCCCTGGCCGTACCACTGCGCCCGGGGTTTGCGCGTCACCGCGGCGCAGAAAGGGAGTATACGGTACACCTGAAACATCGTATGCGGCATAGATATAGTCAAAGTGCTGACGACGTTGCTCCACTACTATTTGCTGTGTCGCATTATCGGCGACCGCTTGTTTATACACGGGATAATCCGAGAGTAACGCAGCTTCAAGTGCTTTCGCTTCAGGTCGTAACAACGAACCGAATTTCTCAACTAAGTATTTTTGGACAACCGTTCGTTTAGCGGCTGCAATTTTTACGGCCGCCGATACATCGGCATGAAGAACTTCGGGCAATGCACCCAAACGTTTCATAAACAATTCTTCAATCTTCATTTCACGCAGAGTCGCTAATTCTTTTTTCAACGCTGTCAACTCTACGTCTATCTGCTTATTGTGAATCGCCGCGGCGTCCACTTGGCTCTTTGAGGCAACAGGTCGTTTACGATCACGAAAGGGAATCCAAGCGTCTGGATTGTAGACGCTCATAAAGATCGCCTGCAGTTGATAGTAATTTTTTTGTGTCAGCGGGTCGAACTTGTGATCGTGGCACTTGGCACACTTCACGGTAATCCCCATCAAGCCGCTGGTCACAATTTGCAATTGTTTATCAATTGTGGGGTAGTAATAAAGTCCGTTCACATTTTTGATCGTTTTGAAGTCTGGGCGACTTGCATCGGGAGCAGTACGCAGAAACCCAGTCGCCGATAATGCTTCCACAACATTCCTTGGCAGTTCAGTGCTATTTTTATAGTGATCCCAGTAATTGTGAACCTCGTCGCCCGCAATCTGCTCACGTACAAACTGATCATAAGGAAGATCACGATTAAGGGCGCGAATTACGTAGTCACGAAATCGCCAAATCAACTGCCGGTCTTGATCAGCAGATAACACCCCAGCCGAATCAGAATAGCCTGCGACATCAAGCCAATGCCGCCCCCAACGCTCACCGTAGCGCGGATCAGCAAGTACTTCATCAAGTAACCGCTGAAAACCAAGCGGGGAATCATCCGCGGCAAACCGTTGTATCGCCTGCGGAGATGGCAGTATGCCCAGCATGTCTAGATAGACTCGGCGTATAAGAGTGGACTTTACTGCGGGGGGAGAAAACGAAAGGCCTTTCACAGACAATTGTTCCAGCAAAAACAAATCAATCGGGTTGGTAGTAGAATCTGAAGATTCTTTGCCGCTGACAGCGGGCACAGGTGGTCTTTGCGGAGGCGTAAAGGACCAATATGTATATTCAACTTGATTGTAAGAAGTCGTTTCTACGGCATTTATGTCAACGTTATTCGAATTGGCCACGACTAACTTCAAATCGTTCCTAGCATTTTCGTTTATCCAAACTCGGATCTTACCTTGCTCTACATCGGTCAACGGTTCCCCTTTGGGAGGCATCTTTCCTGATGAGACGACTTCGTAAAGCAAGCTCGTTTCCGCAGCATCTAAGCGAATGGCCGGTCCAGAGTTTCCACCCTGCAAGATTCCTGTAACCGTCCGCAAATCTAAGCCAACTTTTGGCGCCGCGCCACCATGACACCCGATACAGCGAGACTTTAGGATCGGCAATATATCCTTATCGAAAACAGACGCCATTTCCATTGGCTTGGGTGTTTGCGCATCTTTTTCCTCTTTTCCTAACGCGGATAAGGTAAACAACAAACAAAGACTAAACTGCAGGAAGTTTCGCATCATAGACATAATCTTATTCTAAAATCGTTCCGAGACTAACGATCACTTTTTTAATTGCCATTGCGTCTAATTCACCCACGGCAAAAGCATGATTCGCCTTAACTTGCAAACCGGTCCACAACATCACCGTAACTTCAGCGCCCGCCGCAATTTTATAATCTGGCGGGCCTTTGGCATCCTTAAACACCGTTAATGGAAGAGTGCGCAGGCGGTTCATTTGCGCAATTTCGCTCAATTTGCCTTCTTGTTTTTGCGGTTTATCACTCAACACAACTACAAATGCTCGCAATTGTTTATTCGAGTTTTCAAATAATTTTGCTTGAAGTTCTTTGGCCAAACTGACCACGTTATCGTCGAGCGAGCGAGTAAAAACTGCTACAACCGGACGACCGCCGTAAACTCAGCGATAGCACAGGGTCTTACCACGAGTTTGCGCCGAGGAACAATCCTTCACGTCAAACGCATCGGCGTAATCGCCAATTTGTAAACCTGATTTTATCTCAGCGTGCAATAGCGTGGTAAACGCAAGCCAACCGAAGCAAGCCAGCATAACCATAGTTTGTCGTTCCTTGTTCATCGAAATTCACTTCCGTTCTTATTGTATAGTTATTAAACGTGTGGCCTGCATTCATTATAATCAATTCATACTCCTACCATCAGGTTATTATCACCAGCGGGCAAATTCTCATGGAAAACCTAATCAATCGAACCTATTTAGCCGGCATCCTACTCGTAACTATTTCCTGTGGTTGCGGCAAAGATGATGTTGTTGCGCCAACTCCAATCGCCGATGCCCCAGCAACCAAACAAATTGTTGAGACACCTCTAACCACAATGGGAACTTGGGCGGATATCGAGACTCTTATTAAAGAAAACCGCGGAAAGGTTGTCGTCGTGGACATTTGGAGTACTTATTGTGCGCCGTGCATGAAAGAATTTCCTCGACTGCTTGCGTTGCAAAAACAACATGGCGATAAATTGCAATGTGCCTCATTTAACATCAATTACGCTGGACTACCAAATCAAACTGTTGAAACGGATCTGCCATACATCCATAAGTTCTTAGCAAAGCAACAATTTCAGGTGACCAACATTGTTTCAACCGAGACCGACGAGCAGGTTTATGGGCAACTTGAAATATACGCGATCCCGGCAATCCTAGTGTTCGACAGAATGGGCAAGCGAGTAGCGACTGTTATGGAAGAAGCAGCCTATGAAAAGACGGTAAATCCGTTGGTCGCGTCATTAATCGGCGAGCAGAAGTAGGGGGAACGCCCCGCGATTTGCGACAACTACACCAATTCGTCGATTTTGCCGTATTGAGTATGATCGACGAGATACCGCGGGCGACCTGAAAGATCGTTGACGGTTGCTGTTTCGGTATCGATACCTAGATTATGGTACAGCGTGGCAAACACTTCTTGAATATGCACCGGACGTTCGGATGGTTCTTCGCCATATTTATTCGTCGCACCAATGACTCGGCCAGGTTGCACGCCGCCCCCAAACATCAAAGCAAAACTAGCACGAGGCCAGTGATCGCGACCCCCTTTGGCGTTGATGCGGGGTGTTCGTCCAAATTCTCCCCACACGACGACTGACACATCTCGGTCCAACCCACGTTCGTAGATATCATCGACCAGTGCGGAGACACCTTGATCAAAAAAGGGCAAGTGATCGCGAGCATTTTCAAAGTTCGTGCCGTGCGGTTGCCCATGCCAATCCCAGCGACCATAAGCTACCGTGACCGTGCGAACGCCAGCTTCGACTAACCGCCGAGCTTTGATGAAATAGTCATTATGCAAGCAAGCGCCGTCGCCGTAACCGGCGTATTCGTAGGAGCCACCGCCATAACGTTCAACTAGTTTGGGATCTTCTTTCGTGATGTCCAACGCGTCGGACAATTTACTTGATGTCAGGATGCCTAAGGCCTGTTCGGTGAAAGCATCCACACCTTCGAGCTCAACGATTTTATCAACCTGTCGCTTCATCCGGTCAAGATCAGCGAGTAAGGCACTGCGGCTTTTGAATTGTGAAACATCGACACCTTGTAAATCCAAGTTTGCGGCACCGTCAGCGTTGGGAGTAAATGGGGAGTGTGATTTGCCCAAGAAACCGGCATCGCCCGGGTTGGACCAACCGGATACCTTCATTTTTGGATTCAAGCTGATAAACGGAGGAATACCTCGTTTAGCCGTGCCACGAATTTTTGAAATAACGCTACCGAGTGATGGCCAACCACCGACTGGTTGGTTTTCATTCAGTCGCCCCGTTAAGCACTGAAACGCATCATGTCGATCCTTAGCACCATAAATTGAGCGAATCAACGAGTAGCGATGCATGCGAGTAGCAAGTTGCGGCAAATGCTCACAAATCTGCACTCCCGGTAAACTTGTCGATATCGGTGAGAATTCGCCTCGTATCTCACTGGGCGCATCCGGTTTCATATCAAACATGTCTTGATGCGGCGGGCCACCAGCCAGAAAAATCATGATGCAGGCTTTGTGTCCTAAACGGTGGCGATTTTCACCTTGAGCCTGTAGCAACTCCGGTAGTGTCAACCCGCCCATTGCCAGACCGCCGGCGCGCAGGAAACTGCGGCGATTCAAGCCATCGCAGAATTGAGGGGGCAAGCGGCGGGACATAACAGGGACCTTCTTCAATGAGATTCAAAAACGGTCGACGTAAAACAACGATTTATACTATGTGCAAGTGTACCACAGGAAAACCTACAACGCGAAGTCAATTAGCGCTGCTGTAATAGGACGCGTTTGATATAGGTGTTTAACTCGGATACTGTAAGTTTACCGTCACCGTTGCTATCCATAGCCTTGATGCGAGCTAAATATTTTACTGGGATTTCCTTTAATTCAACCACGCCGTTTTTGTTGCGGTCCAATTGCGTAAACGTTTGTCGCAAACGAGCCGCAGCGGGAGGTCGCGTATTGTCTGGCGATTCTGCGCCTTTGGGTACAGCAATGTCAAAATACCCAATCATCATCTCTTCCCACGTTTGATCTCCCCACCGAACATCTGTCGTCGGATCCGGATTGTTCAAATTGGCTTCCGAGTTATCAAAATGGGCGGTACACAGGATTTGCGCGCCCGCTGGTAACCGCCTGGGACTCGCCAGCCGATACTGTGTTTGCCAATTAAAATCATAGGCGGGAATATCAAGGAGCGTTTCAATTTCACCATTGGGTAATCGAACATCATAACGAAATGATTTGCCGCGTAAATGCATGTGTGGGTTCATGCCGATCAGCGTAACCGCCGCGGGCGATTTTTGGGACGAAGCCGTGACTTGGTGATTGCCCTCGCCGGCTGGGATCACGAACCGACCGTTGACGGCACTAGTCGTAATGATTTCTTGTTTGACGTCCACGTCTTCCATAAACACAAACCCAATTTTACTCTGATCATATTGCTCCGATCCGACAGGAGTGTAGTGTATTTGAAAAACGAGCTTTGCACCAACCGGCAGTCGTTTCGCCATACCGGCGGGAAAACTATCCGCTCGTAATCCGGGAACGAATCCTGCCAAGTACCCTCTAGACCCACGCAACTGAGTTTCACCGGGCAATTGAATGAATGCCAAAACGTGATGGACAACGGCCGGATTCCCTGGAATGATCTCAACGGCCCGGATCCACTTGTCTTCGGTAAAGCCTGGGTTGACGGTAAACCACTGATACTTTACCTCGCCCTGAGATTTTACTTTGAACGGAGTTTTCTGGATGTGGAACGCCGCATCTGGTTTTTTTGGCAAGTCCCAATCAGCAACGGGGAATGACAACGGTGGCGGCAACATACTCCGATCGCCCTCGGGAGCGCCATTGGCAACCCAACTGTAAATGAGCTTCTTTTCTTCGCCAGACATTGTCCGATCGTTTATGAATTTAAGGTGATCTTGAGTAGCGTGCCATGGTGGCATGCGTTGGTCTGCAACTACTTCCGCAATCATCTCCGCCCAACCGACAACTTCGTCATAGTCGATGAGCGCGAAAGGCGCAATTTCTCCGTCACGATGACAATTCACGCAGCGTTTCTGCAAGATCCTAGAAACCTGATTCGAATAGGTAACTTTGCTGTCGGCGATGGGAATTCGAACTCGGCCGATGTGGCAACCCACGGGTTCCATATATGACTTTCGGGGATTGCGCCCTGCGAGCAAAGCGTTGACGGCATCGGCAAGAAACTCTCGTTTCGCGATACGGCGAATCACACCTACCGAGTATTGATCATCAATCCGTCCTTGGTATCGAATACGCCGATTAGAATCGAGTACAAATATTTCAGGGGTACGAACGGCACCTAGTTCGTCTACGATTTTATTGCCAAGATCTTTGAGAATGGGAAACACAATTTTATGACGTCGCGCATAGGCAGCGATTTCGGTAACGGAGTCTTGAGTGTTTGCGTTTATACCGATAAATGCAACTTCACTGCCGAAGCGATCGTCTAGTTCCTGAAGTCTTGGTCCATAAAGTTTAGCTAGCGGGCATTCGGTGCCCAGTACAGCCAACACAACAACTTTGGCTTCTTGGTAGTCATGCAACGCAACTGCATTGCCGCGAAAATCGTTTAACTCAAAATCACCAACCTGCTGCCCAGTGGCGGGTGCCTGCTGCCCAATTGTTGAAAGCAGGGGACTCAGGGTTAAAACTATAGCCATACAAAATCGACGAAGCATATTTGATTATCCCATTGTTCGACACTCAACGAGTAAGAGAATAGTATTTTACTCAGTGCGTTAGTATTATCAAACTCCATTTGTACAGCAAGGTTCCGCCATTTTGTGAGATTGGGGGTTAAAGGATTTAAAAAACCCCTTGACCGGATCGAGTCGATCCAATCAAGGGGCCTTGAAAACAGTGTTCTGGTTCGAACAAATAGCTGTTAGTTATTCTTCCATTCTTCGCCTAGTGGTATACCATCGCGACGGTCGCCGAGACGGTTGTAGGTCACGTAGTCGATGTTTTCGCTCAAGAATTGAACGCTGCCGTCGACTAGGACAAATTGAGCCCCACCTTTGTGCTGCGATTTGAAAGCATTGGAAGTTGACCAAGATTTAAAGTGCGTACAACCGAAAGGGTTGAGCGGCTTGGTTTCTCTGTTCCACGAAAAACCAGGATCGCCGACACCTACTACAGGGAAGTTGATCGGCCCCACGGTCATGACCCAACTCGCATTATAATGCAACCAACCGTTGATATAATGGTCGGATTTGTGCGGCAACATCTCGCCTACCATAATGACTTGGCTTTCACCATCGGTCACATCACGGAAACGAGCGGCCCAGTGACCACGCAAGAAAACACCAGAAGCCTTAAACGCACGCGCGTCATTTCCATGGTTGGAAGGCCCCGTTTTGAACAAATTACCTGGGTAATTCGGACATTGATTCCTCCATGAATTACTTCGTTGTGATCCCATGCTATAACCGTAACAAGTAACAGTTGCATCGCGGTCCCATTGACTTCGATGAACATAAGGGTCGACGTTGGCCGAAGGGCAAATCAAAGCGGGTATCAACTCACTTCGTACAGCGCGCCCGTTAGGTGCAATAGCGTAGTCAGTTTCAAATCGTGCCCAGTTGTTGTAAGACCCTCCGAAAGGAGCGATATTACGATTCTTGCGGCCCGAAATAGTCATGTTCAACTGATTGTATAATGGATCCTGTTCGATAAATGGAAGCAACTTAGCGAAGACGCCACCTTTACTACTACCAACCCAAGTTTGTCCGTTGTTGGATGTTCGACCCCAAAAGTAGATGCCATTATGTGGCAAAGAATTGTAGGTATTATGGTAAGTCCGCATAGCGAGTCCAATCTGCTTTAGATTGTTGCTACAAGACATTTTCCGTGCTGCTTCTCGTGCAGCCGACACGGCGGGCAACAACAACGCTACGAGAATACCGATGATCGCAATCACGACCAACAATTCCACGAGCGTGAAGGCGTTTCGCCTATTTGAACGTTTCATCATCTTCACTCCAGAAAAGAAAAATTAAAATAACTTATTTATTTTACTACATTTATCTATTTATCGCCAACGCAAACCCATAAAAACACTTGTTTTTTTAACTACATTCCGTACAATAACACGACTTTTTGTCCCTCTGGTATTCAACGATCTAAAAAATCGTAACATTCAAAACTTTTTTCACAGGGATTCCCACGCGACACATACATTTCACGGGCAGTGGGATCCATTACAATCGAGAATACGGTACTCCAAAATCCGTGTTGTGCATCAGCGTTCTGATGCCGGCAAATCGACTGGGGATAGTTTTCGTGATCTGATAACACTGACTGGACCTGTTGAATTGTCAGTTTGCAATCGGGCACCAAATCTGACAACAACTTTGTCATCCGCTGCAGCCTTGGCACAGATTGAATCAATTCCGGATACTCATCGTTAATCGAAGTCCGGTCCGGACACAAACAATGGTTAGTGTGCACCAACAACGACTCGTCGGTTAATAATTTCACGTCATCAATATATCCTTCCACATTCGCAGGCCCAGCAGGCGTCGTCATCATAATATTTACAGGGATAGCGCGGTGAGCCGACGCGAGCACATTAACCGCTGCTGCTAATGACGTTTGCTCAAACATCGTGCGTAACGAAAAATAATGCGGCACTCCAACATCTCGAGACGGGGCGGGCAGCGTATTTACGCAAGCGGCAAGACCAGCAGCATTCATGCCAATATAGGAGATCAACCCCGCTTGAGTGACACTCATGTAGGAAGGAGCAGCATCCGGATGGCGTGTTAATACAATTGTGTAGGGATCCAGCGCGGGATCCGCATCCCAGTTCTGCGCTACAACCCCTCTTCCCGATTGCATAGTGCTTGCCCCAATCGCCAATGCCGTACATCCTTGTAAACCGTTTGTCCCCTGCGACATCGCATCATTGAATTGATTGCGCACTTGCAACAACATCAAATTATCGACCGAGACAACACTAGCTTCAGCCACTCCTTGCAATTCCTCGACAAGGTGCGGGGAAAATTGGCTTACATACATTAGCGATTCGTTACTAATTCGGGCGGCTGTGTCGCGACTAATGGAGACAGTTTTGTTAATTGCAGTTAGAGCGTCATCACAAAACCCGCGCACCAATTCACCCACTGCATCCCCAATTTGTCGCCCCATCTCACGGGGTGTGCCGTAAACCGTCAATTCTGGAAAGCGACTTGGAGTTGAACCTAAACCGGACATTACTACACAACTCCCTACCGAGGTTATCGGGGTATTAATTTGTGCTTCGCGAATGTTTACCCGCTAAAGCCAGTCTAGATCACAAAACATTCTCACCGAGGCCGTAGCCATCGGATTATTGTAATCCCTTTCCCCAACACATTACAAATCGAACACGGGGTCCTTTATCCAAACTCAACGTCAACAGCGGCACCTTGCCACGTATCACGCTTTTTCATCTCGGCAGCAATAGCATCCCGCACGGCCGGTTTATCTTGACACCATTGTGGCGCTACGAAATAGTCTGCCGGCGCATCCCCACTGACTCGTTCGATCACCACCGACGGGGGGGTCAACTCCAGGAACTCTACGACCGCGCGCACATAATTGTCGCGGTCAAGCATTGCAACTTCACCACGCTTCAGTTGATCGGCGAGCTCAGTATTTTTGACGGCGTATAAATTATGGATTTTGATCGCATCCACTTTGACGCGCGCTAGCTCACGAGCCGTTTCCAACATATCTTCATGACTTTCCCCGGGCAAACCTAGAATTACGTGCGCGCAGATCTCAAAACCGCGATCCTTACTACGGTGCATCGCATCTAAGAACGCATCATGATGATGGCCACGATTCATCCAATCCAACGATCGGTCATGCATCGTTTGCATACCATACTCGACACTCAAGTATGTCTTTTCAGCCACTTCATCAAGTAAGTCTAGTACGTCGTCAGCCACACAATCTGGCCGAGTTCCGATCGCTATGCCAACGACTTGGGGGTGTGACAGCGGAGCCTCGTACAAGGGACGTAGTTTTTTAACGGGAGCGTACGTATTGGTAGCAGGTTGAAAATAGGCTATAAATTGTTTGACATTATAGAAGCTTTGCAATCGAGTGATTCCAACTTCAAGTTGGTCCATAATATCTTGCCGTGGAATACGGCGGCTTGGGCTAAAACTACGGTTGTCACAGAATGTGCAGCCACCGGTGGTCACAGAACCATCAACATTGGGACATGTAAAACCAGCGTCTAAGCTGACTTTCTGGACTCGCTCGCCAAACACCCCCTTAAAATGGTGGTTCAATGTGTGATACCTGAGACCAGCTTCTCGCCAATTCGGCATTGGAAGTTTACGAGTATCGACGTTGCTCATAGAACAATAAATCCGTGTTTATCGAGGCATTATCAGAAACTATTTCAATTGGGATTTGACCATTTCCCACCGTGTCCTAAAATAGCAAGTATGGTTAATAGTCATAACCATACTAACCGAACATTATTAGTAGTGAAAGTATTTGTCGCCAACAGTATTCGTTGATATATTCCAGCGGCGATATCGAATATCCGATATCCTTTAATACACTATCCACACACCTTCCTGAACTTGAATTGACAACACCGCTAGGACGAATTGGCAGCACAATATGAGTGAGTACGGATACCTTGAACCAATCGGCGGCGGCGACTCTATTCCGCTGCTCGACCAACAATTGCTCGTAGGTCGCCGTGAAAGCTGCGATATTGTTTTGCGATTCAAGAATGTTTCTGCACACCATTGTCAGCTCTACATCAATAAGGGCTATTGGTTCGCTCGCGATTTGAATAGCCGCAATGGGACTCGAGTCGAAGGTACGCGTATCAACACCAAGCGACTAGACCCTGGCTGTAGTATTCAATTTGCTAAGCATATCTACACGATGGATTACGACCCGGCTGATTTGGGTGCAACTGGTCCACCTCCAGCTGACGATGATGCAGTGCGTACTGTTTTGGGCCGCAGTCTCTTAAGTCGCGCTGGCCTTGAACGACGCGATCAAGCTCAGGACCACAAACGCCGCTACGACCCTAAAGACAATTCCGCTGGGCAAATCAAAGATCCCAACAAACCTCTCTAAATTAGCCGTGGCGAGGGCAAGGGATATTCGACCTTAGGGCTGGTTGATAATTCGATAAGAGTGAACCAACACGTTCTGTTTCATGACCGCAAAACCGAATTCTTCACATTCGTGTCCATGCTGTCACCTCACTGTCAGGTCGCCGCTTGCAAGTCGTTGGTAGTGGGGTCACAATAACAACGCCCCACAGATTGCCCCTTTGCAGAGAACCTATTTGCAAAAGGTATCGCCATGCTAGCGCGGCTAAAAACGCTGACGACCGTCGGGCTTAATGCTTACATCGTCGATGTCGAAGTGGACACGCTCATAAATGCCAGTTCACCCAACTCCAACCCAACGATCACGACGGTCGGCCTTCCTGAAAAAGCCGTACGTGAAAGTAGTCAACGCGTACGGCGAGCGATTAGCAACGCCGGATTTCGCGCTCCCTATGATCACATCACCATCAACTTAGCTCCTGCAGAACTCCCCAAGCACGCCGCCTCGTTTGACCTTCCTATTGCACTTGGAATGCTCGCCAGCACCGACTCACTGATCCATGACCGACTCCTAGAATACGCAATTGTCGGCGAACTTTCACTCGCCGGGGAAATGCGACCCGTACGCGGAGCCTTGTCGATGGCGATTGCAACGGCAAATGCCAAAACTCTACGTGGCATTATCGTTCCCTCGGCAAACGGTAGAGAAGCTTCGGTGGTTGCAGGAATCGATGTTATCCCTGTCGATACATTACAGGAAACAGTCGCATTCCTCGATGGCAAGCTGGAAATCCCACCGCTAGAAACACCAACCAACTCAATGCTCCAAGCCAGTGATCATCTGCTCGATTACGCCGACGTACGAGGTCAGGAAATGGCAAAGCGGGCTTTGGTAATCGCAGCTGCTGGCGCCCACAACATTCTCATGATTGGATCACCCGGGGCCGGTAAAACAATGCTAGCCAAACGTTTACCGACGATTTTACCCCAACTTACAACGGTAGAGTCGATCGAAGCTAGTCAGATTTACAGCGTGCTCGGGCGATTACCAGAAGACACTCCGCTTCTAACGCAGCGACCGTTTCGTTCACCACACCACACGATTAGCCAAGCGGGCCTGGTGGGAGGAGGCAGCATACCGTTACCAGGGGAAATATCTATGTCCCACAACGGGGTGTTGTTTCTTGACGAGTTGCCTGAGTTTTCGCGACAAACCATCGAAGTTCTGCGACAACCGATGGAAGACAAACAGGTCACCATATCGCGAGCCAAGGGTTCCGCTACATTTCCCGCTGACTTTATGCTTGTGGCTGCCATGAACCCTTGTCCCTGCGGTTACCGTAACGACCCCAACCGCAACTGCCAATGTTTTTCTCCATTAATTGAGCGATACCTCTCGAAAATCAGTGGGCCGATGCTCGATCGCATTGACATCCAAGTCGAAATTCCAGCCGTGCCATTTAAAGATTTATCTGCGCCTGTGAATGGCACGAGTAGTCATAAAATGATTTCCGACGTGAAACGCGCAAGGATAAAGCAAGCGGCGAGATTCGAAAAACTCTTGGTTCGATATAATTCACAATTGCCGGGCCCACAAATCCGCCAATTGTGTCATTTGACGACCGACGCTCGAACAACACTCGGACACAGTATCAATGAACTTGGTTTTTCCGCGCGCACACACGACAAAATACTGCGCGTTGCCCAAACCATCGCCGATATCGACGGCGCCTCCGAAATCGATACGCACCATATTCATGAGGCCGTGAATTATCGTCTGCTCGACCGTCGCTATTGGAATCGTTAGTACATGCGGGCTGAGGGGTATTTTTCATGTTTTCTATGAATCACAAGAAAAACACCGAAACCAACCGGACTTAGGAGGTGTTTTCTCTATATAACGGGTTTCTTACTCTCTCATCTTGTCCCATGAAAATAAAATACTTTTTCGGTGGTTGTTTTTGCTTAGCAGCGATAGCAATCTACTCTTTCCTAACAGGTAAACCACCAACGTCGGTGATACCTGGTGAGTTTGAAAAGCAAGAGGCGATTCTTGTTGCGTATGAAAAGCTACCCCCCGACCAAGCCGACCTAGAATTGCTTGAAAACCAGCGATCAACCTTAATTGATATTATTGCTGCATGCCACACAACGGTGGACATCAAAGTGCTTGTTGCTGACAAAGAGTCGCACGATTCCGCCAAAACTCATCTGGCCTCCTGAAATGTAATTCTGGATCGAATCGAATTCATTCACCAAGAATTCGATTCGATGTGGATACGTGATTATGGTCCCGTCCAACTGAATACGCCTTTCGACACTCGCACATGGATCGACTTTGATTATTACATGCCCGGCGATAGCTGGATTAACGATGAGGGCATTCGCCAAAACCGATCTTTGGACGATAACATCACAACCTACTTAGCAAAACGACAAGGCGTGGAGGTTCAATCGGTAGATTTAGTGTTACATGGCGGCGCCATTGCTTCCAACGGTGCTAACATTCTCGTTATTTCGAAGGCAGTTTTTGATTGGAATCAGGAGCGGTATCAATTATCGCCCGAGCAAACCAAGGCCAAACTCACCAATTGTTTTCCAAACTTACATATCGAATATGTCGCACCGCTAGCCGGTGAACCCACACAACATCTCGACATATTTTTGGTCTTCACATCAAGGAACACCGTTGTTGTCGGCAGTTACTCGACCCAGATGGACTACATCAACCACCTGCAATTAAATGGGGTTGCTCGTCAATTATCGCGATTAACCGTGGCGGGTAAACCAATAATCGTTGAACGCATCTTCATGCCACCCCACAGAAAACAAATATTTAGAGGCAGTTACACCAATATCGTTTTTGCCAACGGGACGTTGCTAGTGCCCGATTATGGAGTCGATCCAGATGGTCTCGCACAAGCGATCACTCTATACAACCGTCTGCTACCGAATTGGAATATACGTCCGATTTACAGTGGCCACTTGGTCGCTATGGAAGGTGCTTTGCATTGTGTCACAGCTAACATCCCCTCATTAAAACAGTTAGGTCAACAATAGGGTGATTGGTGGTTTAGACATAGCTGTCAAAAATGACTACCGCTTCCCAACTATCTTTATTCTCCGCGATAAACGTGAGATGTCGCGGCGCGGTTTGATAGACGTCATGCGCTGCTTTATCCGCAAACACTACGTGTAGTCCAACATCGTATGTTTGATTATTGACCGGGCGGTTAAATTCAGCGCCCCGTGCACCCACGCTGTAATAAACAACTCCGTCGTGTTCGGTCAAATAACAATTACAAGCATCAATCAAAGCTTGCACAGTTTCATTAGTCGATTCTTTTAAAGTGAAAAACACCATATGGGCAACTTGTTTATCTGACACGAACAACCTCTTTCTCAATGAAAACTGCAAAGACAACAATCCATTATCTTCACGGTATTTGCATTGTCAATTAGACTGCCGTCCCAAACGCACACCCAAAACGGTCGGTACGAGCGTTCATTTCTCCAACGGGAAGCCGCGGGTGCGAAACATCGCGCCCGTGCCATCTCCATCACGATCCCAGATGACCAGCACCTCCACGCCATCGAGTTTTCGCACGAGTCGCAAGCCACGGCGGGGCCCAAGTACGCTCACCGCACTAGCTAATGCATCCGCCGCCATCCCTGTCGCTGCCCAGACGCTCACGCTACTGCGAACCTGCACCGGCATTCCACTCCGAGGGTCCAATATATGTGAGTACCTCTTACCATTAATCTCCAAAAATTGAAAAGCATCGCCGCTAGTGGCCACGGCGCCCTGCGACTGCGGCTGCAATAAAATCGGCGGACCCGCGGCAGATAACGCTCCGATACCAGTCGGCCACCCCGCACTGTCAGGCGGCGCGGCACCAAAGCGGACGTCGCCACTGGCGTTAACGACAGCACGAGTTATACCTAGATCCTCTAAAATCCTCATAGCTTCGTCAGCAGCATACCCTTTGCCAATGGCACCTAAATCAATCAATAATCCTGGTGTGCGTATCATGACGCTCTGGTCGGCTGGGTTCAGTATGAGTTTTTCAAATCCTACGAATTCCAACTCTTCCGCTAAACGTTGCTCCGACGGTATTTCCTTTCGTCGCCGCGCGCGCCGCCACAACTTGGTCACACGACCAATCGTCACATCGAACGCTCCATTGGATAAATAACTGATTCGATTTGCATAGACCAGAACTTTCCATAAGTCCTCGCTTACTTTGGTCGACATATTTTTAGTCGTATTGGTGCACAATAGACTCAACTCACTATCAGCACGATAGTTGCTCATACATCGGTCTAGATCCGCAATTCTTGAAAAAGCCGCTTTGAATGCTCGAGCAGCGTCCATTTCCGAGCTCGCATACAAATCGATACGAAAATCTACGCCCATCAAATACTCTGTGCGTGCAAATCGTTGCAACTGGGGTGCGACACTATCACTCGCAGATACACGAGTTACCCCTGCGGTTACCAATAAAACAACAAATAAAAATGAAGATGAAATGCGACGCATAGTTTTATCCACTGGTCAACTCTACAAAAACAACACCGCGATTTTACTATTTTTCTACAACGAACGACTGGAATACTTGTTAATAATTGGTTGTACTCAACTTCCTTTGCGATTATGCTGATAGGCAGAGGTATTGGAAGTAGTTCATAGGTCGCAAATGCGAAGAACAGCTCCGCTACCGCTTTATAATAACAGATATTAGAAACTTATTAACAACGAGTGACAAAACGCATACAGAGCGTTGGAGAATTTATTCAATGACCAAAGAAACACCATCTAAAACAGGTTCACGCCGAGACTTTATCAAAAAATCAACCATCTTAGTTGCGGGCAGCACAGTCGCTGGTAACCTACAAATTGCTCGAGCCGCGCATCCCTACGGTGATGAAACAATCAAGATCGGACTCGTGGGCTGTGGTGGTCGCGGTACCGGAGCTGCTGTGCAAGCCATGAATACCAACGGTGAAGTTAACATTGTAGCGATGGCCGACGTCTTTGACGATCGTCTACAAGGCTCCTATCGCGCTATCAAAAGTAAGCATGGTGATAAAGTAAAAGTAACCAAGGAAACAATGTTCACTGGGCTCGATGCCTACAAACAAGTTCTCGAAGCGGATATCGATCTGATCATCTTAGCAACCCCTCCTGGCTTTCGACCATTACATTTTGAAGCCGCAGTGAATGCGGGTGTCCACATTTTCATGGAAAAACCTGTCGCCACCGATGCCCCTGGTATACGGCGAGTGCTCGACGCCAATAAGATCGCCGTCGACAAAAACCTCTGCGTACAAGTTGGCCTACAACGACGCCATGAACCGGCTTACATCGAAACCATCGCCCGTCTAAAAGACGGCGCTATTGGAGATATCAATCTGGGTCGCGTCTACTGGAATGGCGGTGGCGTGTGGGTTCGCCCGCGTCAAGACGGTCAGTCGGAACTTGAGTACCAGATGCGAAACTGGTACTACTTCAATTGGCTCTGTGGAGACCACATCGACGAACAACACATCCACAACATCGATGTCATGAATTGGCTCGAAGACGATTTTCCCATTTCAGCTCAGGGCCAAGGCGGTCGTGAAGTTCGCAATGGTATCGACCACGGCGAAATATTTGATCATCATTTTGTGGAATACACGTATGCTAGTGGATTGAAACTATTCAGCCAGTGCCGTCACATTCGTGGTTGCTGGAACTCTGTTTCCGAGCACGCTCACGGATCCAAAGGTACTTGTGACATTCGTTCCGGTACTATTTGGGATGGCGATGGAAAAGAGATTTTCCAAACCAAAGGTACTCGCGGTGGCCACCAACAAGAACACCATGATATGTTTGCAGACTTACGTGCAGGGCGGATACCCAATGAAGCAGCCTATGGTGCCAAAAGCACGATGACTTCAATCCTCGGTCGCATGGCAACCTATTCGGGCCAGATGATAAAATGGGATGATGCTATTAATTCTGACCTTAAACTTTGTGATGTCGACGCGTTGCATTCGTTGGAGGACGAAGCACCGCTGAGTCCAGATGCTGACGGCAACTATAAAGTAGCCATCCCTGGCGACAAGAACACGGTTGTGCTTTAACACACCCACATAATTTACTCGCCCGGCGATCCCATGACTCGCGATTGGATCGCCGGGTTTTTTTATCTTTTATAATTTCAGTGCTTTTTGCACGTTCTGAATTTCGACACGGACTACATGAGTTTTTTAAAACCGCTACTGATAATCGCAACGTGCGGTTTCTTTGCAGGGTGCAATGATGCTTCCCGTACGGATACCACTACCCACAACATCTCGCCCACTAGTGCCGCGGATACCGCAGCAACGACTGTTGCAATCGACGCGAACACCAGTGGAAATGCGGATAATAATGCAACAACCACTCCTGCTATTAAATCCCGCCACTTCACCTTTACCTATTCGGGCGCCCTAACTGGCATTAAGCCAGGCGCCACAGTTTCAGTTTGGTTGCCGATCGCTACCGATACTTACGAGCAATCGATCCTTAACAAGCAAATTGACGTACCAGGCGAATACGCGATCAACCGCGAATTACGTTTCGGCAATCACATCCTGTATTTCCAAGCCACTGCTGGTAAAAAAGGGGAAATCCCTTTTAAAATTACTTATGAATTAGAACGACGGGAACACCTGCCGGCACTGGCCGAAGATTTCAATGAAAGCCAGACCGAGTTGTTTATTTCGGCAAGTCATTTTGTACCCACCTCTGCAAACTTACTGGATCAACTAATCAACCGCGACGAACTAGATAAGAACAGCCTCCGTCGAGGACGGCAATTATACGATGCCATTAACACACACATGAAATATAAAAAACCCGCTGGCGGCCAATGGGGACGCGGCGATTCAGCATGGGCTTGTGACAGTCAACATGGTAACTGCACGGACTTCCATAGTTTGTTCATCTCCATCTGCCGCGAACAAAACATTCCAGCTCGTTTCGAAATTGGATTTCCAATCGCTGACGAACGAGGCCGGGGCGCGGTCAGTGGTTACCACTGCTGGGCCAAATTTGTCGCAAACAAAAAGTGGATTCCTGTTGATATTTCTGAAGCGAATAAAGACCCATCAAAAACTGATTATTACTTTGGCGGACTCACCGAAAATCGAATAACTTTTACGATTGGTCGTGACCTAGAACTAGTGCCCAAACAACAAGCTGGACCAGTGAATTTCCTGGTATACCCTTATGCGGAAGTCGATGGAAAACAACATTCGTCTTTCCGCAAAGACTTTCAGTTCTCCGACCTATAATCCGCGATTCTCAAGATTGCCTAAACCCAAGTACTGCCATGCCCGCTGCTTCGCCAACCCCCAAAGACGACGGCCAACAACTCGACATCATTGCCGTGGGTGCCCATCCAGATGACGTCGAGATCGCCTGCGGCGGAACACTCGCGCGGATGGTCCAGCAAGGATACCGCGTCGGGATCATTGATTTAACTGACGGTGAACCAACTCCACTCAGCCCTGGGCCTGAAGTGCGACTGCAAGAAGCAAAACAAGCCGCGGAAGTGCTGGGTGTTCATAAACGGATCACGATGGAACTACCAAACCGCCGTTTATTCGACAGTTTTGAAGCACGGGTGGCCTTGGCAAAACTGTTTCGTCATTACCGTCCTCAAGTCGTGCTAGGGTTTGGTGATAAGACACCGATGGCATCGCCCGATCATTATCAAGCGATGCTGATCACAGATGCGGCGGTCTTTTATTCACGATTATGCAAATGGCCCGATCACTTTGGCGATGTAGCGCCGCACAGCATCTCTCGCCAACTCTATTTTCGACTCGCATTTGAACCGATGCATGGTGTTGCCGCCTGCGGTCATATCACAACAGATATTAGCGACACGCTCGAACAGAAACTGGATTCCATCCGCTGCTATGCCACTCAGTTCCCTGCGGAAAAGAACTATGTCTATGACCGCGTTAAAGCGTTCGCGATGCATGTGGGCGCGGAAGCCGGATATGCTGCTGGCGAAATATTTTATCCTACGCGGTCTCTGGGCACTCCAGACCTCATGCAAACCTTATTTCCGGACGCATAAGTCGGCGTTATTCAAAGTTAGGGAAAACGTCGGATTTGACTTGAAATCCATCGGCCAATGCGTTGGTCTGGTTAAACAAACCGGCGACGGCCAACACCTCACCGATGGACTCTTGTGAGACTCCCAATTTTTTTAACGATGCTGTATGTGAATTCACGCAGTAACTACACCCGTTGGAAGCGGACACCGCGACAGCGATCATCTCCCTCGTTTGTGGTGAAAGCAATCCCTCACGACCTGAATCTTCAGGATGCATGATCGCCTTAAGTTGGTTCCAAACCTGCTCTAACTGAGGCGGATAAACTGCTAACACCTTCCAAAAGTTCGGAATAAACTTAATCCCTTTAACACGCTTAATGTCCGTGTAAATCTCGGCTACTAATCCTTCAGCGTCCTTTTCCTCGACTGGCACAACCGTGGCAATGCGTTCAATTTCCTTTTCCATATAACAGGCTCCATTTTTAACTAGGGGCTTCAGTGCTTTGTTTCAGTGCCATTGGTTGTAACATATCAACTTTAGAATGTGCTATAAACAAAGACATGAAACGTTTTTTAGCTCACGCTTTATTCACATCCTGATTATTACTGTCCATCATTTAGCAAGAGAATTTATCATGACCACCCATATTCCCAGCTTCAACCGACGACAATTTGTATTAGCCGTAACGGCCACTGCCTCCGCGCAAGCTTTACTCTCAAGCAAATCGGTTTCCGCTCGGGACTTTGGCCCCGGAGCCGCTCCGACAAGGTACCCCGATCCAGATGTTGTCGCAATTGACGATGAATTCAAGAAATTCACGCAAGGCAACGCCGCGATTAACCGCTTGTATCATAACCCCAAGATGATCTGGGCCGAGGGGTGTGCTTGGAACGGAGTGGGGCGGTATTTGCTATGGAGTGACATCCCAAACAACACTCAATTGCGGTGGCTCGAAGAAGATGGTCATGTCTCTACATTCCGCAACCCAGCTCAAAATAGCAACGGCAATACATTTGACACACTGGGTCGCCAGATTTCCTGTGAACACTTAACGCGAGCAGTCGCGCGCTACGAATATGACGGCACACGTACTGTGTTAACCAAGACGTATGGCGGCAAATCCTTGAATGCGCCAAATGACGCAGTTGTACATCCAGCCACTGGGGACATCTTCTTTACGGACCCTGGCTACGGTGGGTTAATGGATTTCGAAGGTCGCGAAGCCGAGAACAAGGACCACTGGCCACAACCGTATCAAAAAGAAGCGGTCTATCGAATTGATGCGCAGACCACAAAAGTCCATCAGCTAACCGATGAAATCTACAAGCCAAACGGTCTCTGCTTCTCTCCCGATTACAAAAAGTTATATGTAGCCGATACTGGAGCGAGTCATTACGAAGATGCGCCACGTAATATCAAAGTCTGGGATGTCGTCGAACAAACCGATCTGAAAAATGGTCGCGAATATGCGTCGATGATGTTCGACATGACCGACGATGCTGGCAACACGCAATCCAAAGGGGGATTTGCGGATGGCATCCGAGCGGATGTAGCTGGCAACGTTTGGGCCAGCGCTGGCTGGGTCGGGGCAGGCTATGATGGAGTGCACATTTTCAACCCGCAAGGAAAACGCATCGGACAGATTTTGTTACCCGAAATTTGTGCCAACGTTTGCTTCGGTGGCACCAAACGAAACCAACTCTTCATGTGCGGCAGTACGTCGCTTTATAGTGTCTATGTCGGTACTCGCGGTGCACATTTCTGCTAACACAAAACAGGATTTCGAACGTACCAATCCGCAGTTACTTGGCGTACGTTTGATCAGGACGATTCTGAAGACTCGGGAGCCTCCGCCGAAACTCGCAAAGCGTCCACAAACAACATCGCATTGGGGATGTAAAGTTTTGCTCCGGCTTCGTCTCGCAGCACTGTGTAACGCAAGTCGGTGCTAACCACTAGCCCCTCATGCCCTTTAACTTTGATGTAGTCCGATTTCACAAACGGTTTATAGATCAATATCAGCACGCCGGCGAGCACATTGGAGATCACGTCTTTGAGGGCAAACCCCAAAGCAAAACCCGTTAACCCAAGGCCTGTAACAAGCGCCGATACATCCACTCCTAGATTTGACAACGCGGTAACTAACCCCATCATCAAAACGCTTACCTTTACCACCCGCCCCATGAACTCCGCTAAATCTTGGTTGATATGCCGACTTGCTCCGACTCGCATAGACGCGCTCTGCAGGATGCGAGCCACAACATAAAAAGCGAGCATGATGAGACAGGCAACGCCAAAAGTGGAAAGCTTGCCCACCCAATCGACACCTTCAAGCCAATGTAAACCGAACGACGCGGAGTCACCACCTTCTGCAGCAAAAAGCAAAACCAAGTTCAAGTCCATCGAAACGTATTCCTCTCACGTATAGATTATCCCAGCCGGTCTTATCACGCTAAAGAACAGCACGTGGGAAGAATACTAATAACCGATTCTTACGTCGAGGGCGATTTGCGCAAAGCTAGGAAAATCACCGCAGAAAAGCTGTCGCGACCGGGGCGGGGCAGGGCACGGTGGTCCCAGTATATTCCAAAGCCCCTGTATCTTGATTAATACGAAACAGTGCAATGGTATTTGTACTTTGATTCAATGCCAACAAAAACCGTCCGGTGGGGTCGATACCAAAACTACGTGGCGTCTCCCCGTGAGTTCCCTCATTTTCTACGTAAGTCAATTTGCCCGTCTGCTGGTCAATCTGATATACCACGATTGTGTGATGACCTCGATTGGATCCATACAGAAATTTTCCGGAGGGATGCACATACATCTCGGCTGTCGACTGCCCCGCTTGTTTTGTTTCACCCGGCGGTAATGTAGAAATGACTTGCAGCGACTGTAGTTTCCCCACTCGGCCATCATATGCATACGCAGTCGTCGTCAAATCCAATTCGTTGATACCAAATGCAAACGCACCCTGAGGATGAAACGCGAAGTGACGCGGTCCGGCACCAGGAACTGCTTTCACAAATGGGGGATCGGCAGGGTTCAATAGTCCTTTGCGGGCGTTCAGACGATAGGTCAACACTTGATCCATGCCGAGATCTGAAACAGCGACGAAGCGATTATTCAGATCAACATCGATCGAGTGGGCGTGCGCCGATTGTTGGCGCGGATCGATACTAGAACCAGAATGTTGGATTACACAGGTGGCCTCACTGAGGGAGCCATCCTTGCCAATTTTATAGGCAGCGATGCTACCACCTGTGTAGTTGGCCAAGGCAACGCAACGTCCACTGCGATCAATCATCAAATGACAGGGGTGATCGCCGTGAGACAACTGCGAATTAAGCTTCGTCAACGTTCCCGTCAAACGATCAATGGCATACGCGGTAATGCCTCCACCTGGCTTCCCCATAAACTCGCTCGTCTCGTTAACCGCATACAAATATTTGCCGCTCGGATGTACTGCAACAAAAGAGGGGTCCTCTGACTTCGTGACTCCAGCAATTCGAGTCAATGCACCCTTGTCCGAATCTAAGTGAAAAGCATAGATGCCTTCACTTTCACCAGATGTATAGGTACCAATATAGACAATACAATCTGTTGTTTTAGATGCAGCCGAGGTGACGTTGGGTAGCATCGCAAGCATAATAAATACCGATTGAGTCAAGAGGAGGAAGGTTGGCTTTTTCATATTGTTATTCATTTCGTGTTGATTGATACAAATTTATCGTTCTATTCATAGGCAAAAAAACCCCACGCCTTGCGGACCTTAGCAGGCACTGACAAGCGTGGGGAAATTGTAAGCATCCGCAAAAACCTGGAAATGCGGTATACTCGATTTCGCTTGGATCTTAGTCCCAAGTCAGCGAACCACCACTTTGGTATTCCGTAACACGTGTCTCAAAGAAATTCTTTTCTTTCGATAAGTCCATCGTTTCGCTCATCCAAGGGAAAGGATTCGACGAACCGTACTGAGCTGGTAAACCGATACGTTCCAATCGGCGATCGGCAACGTACTGCACGTAATCCGTGAATAGATCACCGTTGAGTCCCATAACGCCGTTTGGTAGGCAGTCTTGGGCATAGTCAATTTCCAACTCAACACTTTTTCGAATACGTGCGATCATTTGCTCTTGGAAATCTTCCGTCCATAACTCTGGATTTTCGGCTTTGATCCCATTGATCAGATCAAGCCCGAAGTTCAGATGAATGGTTTCATCGCGCAGGATGTACTGAAATTGCTCTCCAATACCGGTCATCAGATTCCGACGGTGAAATGAAAGCACCATCACGAACCCTGAGTAGAAGAAGATGCCTTCCATAATCAAGTAAAACCCAATTAGGTTTTTCAATAGTGTCTGGCCCCCCTCGAAAGTTTCGCTGTTAAAATCGGGATCGAGGACTTCAGCCGTCAACTCCATCTCAAATTCATCTTTAGCAGCGATCGACGGTATCTCGCGATACATGTTGAAAATTTCACCTTCATCGAGTCCCAGACTTTCCACAACATACAGGAAGGTGTGGGAGTGGATTGCTTCCTCGAATGCCTGACGCAATAAATATTGGCGACACTCGGCGTTAGTAACATGCCGAAAAATCGCTAGGACCAAGTTATTACCAACGAGGCTTTCTGCGGTCGCAAAGAACCCGAGGTTGCGCATGATCACGAGACGCTCATCATCGGAAAGTTTATCCGATTTCCAAGTCTCGATATCTTTGGTCATCGGCACTTCTGTCGGCATCCAATGATTTGCACACCCATTGTTGTAATGTTCCCACGCCCAATGATACTTAAGTGGCATCAGTTGATTTACATCGACTTGGTTACTGTTAATCAGTCGTTTACTACTTGCGTCTACTCGGCCTGAGTCGCTTTTGAGTAGTTGTTGTCCTTCTGGAGTTGTCATCCGTGGGCTCCTCTTGTCTTCACATGTTAGTTAGTATTATTGATTATTACTTTTCGGAGATCCGCCGTTTCGGCATTAACCTAAGCTACTCGCAAGCTTCACAGTCACCATCGAGGCTACAGGCACTCGTAACCGCGGTCGCCGGTAAAGATAGCTCTTCGCGGTCAACGGCAATATCGCCAGAGGCACTACTACTTTTCATCCAACGTGGTTGCACACCAAATTTATTGATATCAACAGTCGATTTTTCTACCTGAGTCGCCGCGAGTGTCCGCAGATAATAGGTAGTCTTCAATCCTTTTTCCCATGCCGACATATACATGCTGTGCAACTTCTTGCCACTTGGTTCGGCCATATAGAGGTTTAGCGATTCTCCCATATCGATCCATTTCTGGCGGCGAGCGGCACACTTAATGATCCACTCTGAGTCAATCTCAAAGGCGGTGTGATAGCGTGATTTCACATCATCGGGCACGCGTTCGATGTCTTGCACCGATCCATCATAGTATTTAAGGGCTTCCAATAAATCACTATCCCATAAACCACGTTCCTTCAACTCGTCCACCAAATCAATCGTGATTTGAGTAAACTCGCCAGAAAGATTACTCTTAACATACAGGTGTTTATAAGAAGGTTCGATCGACTGACAAACTCCAACAATAGTGGAGATGGTGGCTGTCGGGGCGATTGCCATAACATTACTATTACGCATACCGTTTTTACTGATACTTTGACGAATCACATCCCAGTCCATGGTCACGCTGCGATCTATATCAACAGCACACCCACGTTCTTGCTCAAGCAAGTCAATCGTGTCAATTGGCAACAGTCCTCGATCCCATTTCGACCCGATGTAACTGGAGTACGTTCCACGTTCACTCGCTAGTTCCGAGGAAGCCTTCAAAGCAAAAAACGAAATCGCTTCCATACTGCGATCGGCAAATTCCACAGCTGCATCGCTGGCATAACCGACACCAAGACGGAACAACGCATCTTGAAAACCCATCAAGCCCAATCCAACCGGACGGTGACGTCGATTGGAATTTTCAGCTTCTTTGGTGGGATAGTAATTGATGTCGATAACATTATCAAGCATTCGCATGGCTGTCGTGACAGTGATTTCCAACTGTTCTAAATCCAGTTTTCCGTCTCGTACATGAGCCGCAATATTAATACTGCCAAGATTGCATACAGCCGTTTCTTCCGAGGTTGTATTTAGCAGGATTTCAGTACAAAGGTTACTACTATGCACAACCCCAGCGTGGTCTTGTGAAGAGCGGATATTAGAAGGATCCTTCCAAGTAATCCACGGGTGACCTGTTTCGAAAAGTCGCGTTAACATTTTGCGCCACAATTCAACGGCCCCAACTCGACGGTGCATTCGCATTTTTCCGTCATCCGCTTGACGCTCGTATTCTTCATAACGTTCTTCGAACGCTTTGCCATACAAATCGTGTAAGTCGGGAACTTCGTCCGGACTAAACAATGTCCATTCGCTGTTGTCTCGTACGCGTTTCATAAACAAGTCCGGGATCCAGTTGGCCGTGTGCATGTCGTGCGTACGACGGCGGTCGTCGCCCGTGTTACGCCGCAGATCTAGGAAATCTTCGACATCGAGATGCCATGTTTCCAAGTAAGAACAGACAGCCCCTTTTCGTTTGCCGCCTTGGTTTACCGCTACTGCTGTATCATTGACAACTTTCAAAAATGGAATGACGCCTTGGCTTTGACCGTTGGTGCCACTGATGTGCGAATTGGTTGCGCGCACGTTGGTCCAATCGTTCCCTAAACCACCAGCCCACTTGGACAACATTGCATTATCGGAAACACATTTAAAGATGTGCTCCAGATCATCCGTGACGGTCGACAAGTAACAACTGCTAAGCTGAGGGTGTTTCGTGGCTGAGTTGAACAGGGTTGGTGTGGCTGACGTGAACCAAAACTGAGATAACACGTTATAGAATTCAATGGCGCGTTGTTCTTTCTGATCACCTTCTTCAATTGCCAATCCCATTGCCACTCGCATCCAAAAATACTGGGGCGTTTCGATTCTGCGGCCATCAATATGCAATAAGTACCGGTCGTAAATAGCCTGCAGGCCAAGGTACTTAAAATTATGGTCACGTTGTGGTTGCAAAGCTTCCGCAATTTGAGCCAAATCAAATTCACGGAGGGATTCATCTAGACGTTCCGCATTGATTCCATCGATAATATAATGTTCAAACTGTGAACGATACAGCGGTTCGATACCTTCAAATTCTGGGGCAGCTTGCAGTGCATCGTTGTAGATGACCATCAACATCAACCGTGAAGCTAGTGTATCGTAAGCAGGATCGCGTTCGATACTGGATCTAGCTGCTAGAATCATTGTGCGATATATTTCCGTCGAGGAAATACCGTCGAAGACCTGTCGCATGACTTCGTCTAAAATTTCATCCACGCTACAAAACTCTTCCAAGCCCTTGCACGCCGACAACAATCTCGCTCGTACTCGACCTTGATCGAACGGAACTCGCACACCATCTTCAAGTGTAATGTGAATACGTTTTGCTTCTTCACCTTCACTCGTATCTTCTGCTCTCAGCGCTCGCACCTTAGCGTGCTCACTGCGATATACGATATAACGGCGGGCAATGCGATAATGTCCTTGACGCATGAGCTCTAGCTCGACGAAGTCCTGAATCTTTTCGACTTCGACTCCGTCGTCCGTGCTAGCTAAGGGCGCTAACTCGGAGGTTACACCTTCAACCATGCGGTGAATCTCTTGTTCAACAACATCTTCAATGGGTTGAGATTGAGCCAAATTCAACTCGGCTCGAAAAGCATTTGTTATCGCTATTGTTACTAATGTGGTTTCGTAAGGCACAACTCTTCCATCTCGCTTACGAACAATCCAATCTGCCTGCGCACGTACCATCTGTCACTCCTTTGTAGCTGCTACCATATGCTCGGTAGCGTTCGACTTCCTATCTAATTCTGCCTTTACAGTACATCACTTCTGAGCACTCAAATATGCTGGACACTCAAGACCAGCGATGAATACCCTAAACTCATTCCCAACTCAAAGCATAAGCAGTGTTGCAGTTTTTTCTGTACTTATTGCTAAATGCTGCGACGGGACTTCGTGACATGTAGGCGCTACAGTCAAACCACTCATCAAGTTTTAAATATCTAGTTATATCTAGTATCAAATGATTGGCCTGGCTATGACAACTACCGCCACAACGGTTCGAAAGAACTTGAGCCCATGCCGTACTCCCAATTGAGCTATAGCACGTTAGCTATTATTAGAATTCGACCTTTTTTCAATCCGTGGTCTAAAACAATCCATTTTGACAACTACAGTTTGAGAGTTGTCCCTTCGTTTGTCGTCGATCAATCCATGAAGAAAGCTCTATCCTACTAGCCTTCAAATTCCTTCTTCTTACTAGTCTAACAAACTTTGACTAATTTTGCCAAAACTTGTCTTTGTGCATCCAAAAATGAATTACTCCAACTAGTGTCGTGGGAACAATATATCGTAGGAGGGGTTCAAGTCAACACTATATCTAGTAGTTTTTCAAAACCAATGGATTTTTTACGGACTTCTTTTTGCTATGTGCTAGCACACGACCGTTTCAGTTGCCAAACAGTCACAGCCGTGAAACAATCACAACCGATCTGCTTTTCGTGTCTACACCATAAAAATCGCTAAAAATCAACTTCTAGTATCAAATTATCTCCGCGACCACTATATGTTGTATGTTCGGCGATTTTCAACCGCAGCATTAGGTGAATTTTTGATATTTACACCTGTGGTCCAAGCATTTTGCAATTCGCGCAGGACGCTCGATTGTCATTATTGATAAAAAAACGGGATACCCGTGCCGTTTCAGTGCCGTAACTAACTCGGGATAAATATAGGGAGTCCAAAAAGCCGATTTACATAAGTGATGCAGTATCGATTTATTAGCAAAGCAACCAAGCACAATGAGCACCTCACCCGACAATCCCTGTGCACCGTTCTCAGTAGGGGAATCCCGCAAAATCGTTGGTGACCTATTCAAGCACAATCCGTTGATCTATTGGATCGACTTTATTGCTTGCTGGGCCGCCGGCATGTTCATTTATACTCACGGACGAACCTACGCTGCCAAGCTCTACCTCACAGATTTCGCGGAAAACTGGGAGTTCGATTGGATGTATTATCCATCTGAAATTTCCACCACCTGGATTCTCTATATCACCTTCACCATCGTGGCGGCCTTGCTCTATTATCGTATCGCCATGTTTATCCATGAAATCGTACACATGAGCGGACGAACGATGATCGTATTTCGCTTTGTTTGGAATACGCTATGTGGCGTTCTCTTTCTTGCACCTTCGTTCGTTTATTACCCCCACCTCGACCATCATCGTCGTCGTCACTACGGCACAGACCGCGACGGTGAATATCTTCCGCTGGCTCGACGGGGTCCGCAGCAAATTGCATTGTTCATGCTACACCCATTAATCGTACCGCCACTGGTTTTTGTAAGGTTCCTGTTCTTCACACCGTTAGCTTGGATCATCCCCGGTTTTCGAAGATTTGTGCACAAGCGTTGTTCGTCGATGATCATCGATCCCGCCTATTGCCGACAACTTTCATCACCAGGCGCTGAGCGGATGTTCTACCTACAGGAATTTTGCTGTTTTCTGTGGCTCTTGGCGCTCGTGACAATCGTTGCCGTTAACAAGCACACATTACCGTGGCCCTTCTTTATTCAATCCTACACAACAGCTGTGATCATTCTCACACTCAACGCCCTACGTACACTTGGTGCCCATAACTGGGAAAATGCATCTGGCCAAATGAGCTTCGAAGAACAACTACTCGACTCAGTTAACTACCCACAACACCCCATCATCGGTGAAATATGGGCGCCAGTTGGCCTACGTTATCACGCACTGCATCACCTATTCCCGAGTATCCCTTACCACAATCTTGGCATGGCGCACCGCCGGTTAATAAAGCAACTTCCGACTGACTCGCTGTATCGCAAAACATCACAAACCACGCTAACTCGACAATTATTTGGCCTGTGGAAACGAGCTAAACAGTCAACTCAAAACACACACTAACTTAGCAAGACAACAAAAACCACTAGACGAAACCCTACCGCATTGGTAACAATGCATCCTACGCTCCGACAACGTCCTAGCCATAAGGCAATATTATGACTTACGCTATCAAACACCACGCACGCCGATTCACCATCGCGTCTCTACTGTTCGCAGGACTTGTCCTCGTTAGTTCAGTCTTATCTCACGCCCAGCAACCAACTGCTGGACCCGATTTAGATGCAAATCTACCACCCAGTGCGAAACCTCGCGAAGTCAACAGCATCGGTATGACACTCGCCGTACTGGATGCCGGAGCATTTCAAATGGGAGCACCGGAATACGTGGTGCAAGTAGCACTTGGTGGAAATCGATTCCGTTCCGGCCAAATATTTATCATCGATGACCAAACCGGCAACAGCCAACGTTTTGAGTTATTGGATACCGATACCGCCAAAAAGCCTCCTTTCTACTCCGCCGTTCGGTTTAGTTCAGGCAAGAAGACAAACCAACCCTCTAGCCCCACTCAAATCGCACAAAGCATGGCCGAAGCCATCAACGCTCAAACCAAGGCCGGTAACTTGCAAATCAACGTCACAGTCGTCGGTACAAGTATGCATTTCAAAGGGATTGGCCTATTCAGCGCGGGCCGCGTGAATACTGACAATGACAACCGCGTCATCGTACGCAAACCAGATCGCTATGCGAGCAACGACGAACGCCCACAACATCGCACACAAATCACGGACACCTTAATCCTAGGTGCGACGGAAGTAACACAACAACAATGGAACCAAGTCATGGGCAGCAATAAGAGCATTGTTCAAGGTGCCCACCTACCGGTCAACAACATTTCCTATACACAAGCGGTCGCCTTTTGCGCGGCGCTCTCGGGGCTGCCAGCAGAAAAGGCCGCCGGTCGTACTTACCGCCTGCCGACCGAAGCCGAATGGGAATACGCTTGCCGCGCAGGAACCAACACTCCCTATAACTACGGTCAAAACCCCAGCAACCTCACGGACTACGGTTGGTATCGCGAGAACACGGAACAGATACAAGTCGTCGCCGGAAAACAATGTAATCAATGGGGATTATTTGACATGTATGGCAACGTGTCGGAATGGTGCCAAGATGTTTACGCTGCAGAATACTACGGTAACGCACCGCCAGAAAACGATCCAACCGGTCCAACCACGGGGACACGGCGTGTGCTCCGCGGCGGCAACTTCATGTCACAAGCTTCCTCTTGTCGTTCCAGTTATCGCGGTCAAGCACCAGCGGACATTGAAAGCCAACTCAACGGCTTACGAGTTGTGTGTATTAAAAGATAGATTCGTCGAGCAGACTGCTCGTCGACGACAACTATAGAAGATCGCCGGCGGTAGATTGCGCCAGACTACCGGACTGACAGAAACCGAATCAAACCGTTCTTCAAGAACCGAGCGAAAGCGTTTGGCGCTCTTCAGTGGCAGTCCATGCAAATAGGCGAATGTAATAAACTGCCCGTGTTGACTGAGCACACTAAACATTGCGTCCAATAACTCGGTTTGCAGTTCTTCGTCAAACGCCGTCCACGGCAAACCACTGATAATACCATCGACATTGTCCACCTCTTCAGTGTCGCAAATCGATCGGATATCCCCCACTGACCCAATTCGGACTTTGACCGAGGGACAGTACTGAGCCAACACGGGAACAAAGCGATCGTTTAATTCAACAGCAAAAAAACGTTGACTCGGTAACAACCTCGAAACAATGTGTCGCGTAATCGCTCCTGTACCAGGACCATATTCGACAATATTTTTCGCTGTTTCCCAGTCCACTTCGTCTAGCATACGGTTCGCCAAAGTAGAGGAACTCCCAGCGACCGCCCCGATCTTACTGGGTGCTCGCATAAACTCGCGAAAAATAGCCCCAAAGCGACTCATCTAAATTCCTACTACGCCGGTTCCACGATTGACTTTGCACAAAACACTAAGCGGGTATTCTAGCGATGCTAAAAAAACACGTAACCCCCCCAACTGGAACGACTGGCTGCAGGAATACCTGAGGCAATCTTGCTAAAGCGCAACTATCTTTCATATAATAGAGCGGTAAACTGGCCGATAAATAATAATGACATAAAACAGTCAAAGTGCAAGTTTTCTTTGAAATCAGCCCTTCGAAGGTCGAATATAAATGCTCACTATTTACGGACAAAAACCTCGCCGCAACCGTTTTTGTGATGGCCATTCTCGCCGTGATTTCCTAAAAATCGGCGGGATGGCAATGGGTGGTCTCTCGCTGCCTCAAATGTTTCAAGCCGACTCAAACGCAGCCACCGGTTCCAACCACCGCGCCATTATCAACATTTATATGCCCGGCGGACCCTCCCACATCGACTTATGGGATCTCAAGCCGAACGCCCCTGCTGAAATACGTGGTGACTTTAGACCCATCAAAACAAACGTTCCAGGTATCGAAATTTGTGAGATGTTTCCGCGCATTGCTAAGATGATGGACAAGTTTATTCCCATCCGCTCTATCTGCGACGCGGATGGCCGCCATGACGCCTATCAATGCATGACCGGTTGGAAATTCGGGGACCGGACACCACGCCAAGGTCGGCCAAACTTCGGTGCTTGGTCCTCTCAATATCAAGGAAAAATCAATAACTCCGTTCCACCCAATGTTGCGCTAATGTACCCCACTGGCAACGGGACGTGGGGACAAACTCAAGATGGCGGGTTTCTCGGAGTTCAACATGCGCCATTCGGCCTGGTGGAGAAGGACCCGTTGGCCAGTTCATCCAATATGACTCTCAAAGGAATAACGCTTGATCGTCTCGCAGACCGTGACAAGCTACTTAACGCTTTCGATCAATTTCGGCGTGACACAGACAATAGCGGTATCGCGGACAGCATGGATGTCTACCACCAACAGGCACTCGGAATCCTGACAACGTCCAAACTCGTCGAAGCCTTAGATCTCTCCCAGGAAGATCCCAAGATTCTCGAACGTTACGGAGAAAACGATCCCTCCTATCAACGAGATGGCGCTCCCAAAATGATTCGTAATTTCTGTGTCGCTCGTCGACTCGTTGAAGCTGGCGCACGCGTGGTATCGCTGAATTACAGTCGCTGGGACTGGCACGGGGGTGACGGCATGAACTTCCCCCGCTCGCGGCAAGAATTCCCTAAGCTAGACCAAGGCCTCGCCGCCCTCGTCACGGACCTGCACGAACGAGGACTCGATCGTCATGTTTCAGTCGTCTTGTGGGGTGAATTCGGACGGACACCTAAGATCAATAAAAACAACAGTCGAGACCACTGGCCACGCGTCTCCTGCGCTATGCTTGCCGGAGGTGGGATGAAGACCGGACAAGTCATCGGTTCTACCAACAAGTACGGTGAGCACGCGGTTGAGCGGCCGGTTAAATTCCAAGAAGTTTTTGCCACATTGTATAAAAACGTCGGCATCGACTCCGGCAAGATCCGCTTCTTTGACAAGACCGGAACCCCGCAGTACATGGTCGCCCCAGGTATCGAACCTATCCAAGAAATCCTGTAAATTTGCGGCAGGATTCTTGATACTATAAAAACGAACTGGACGGGGGAAGTTGAGCCGCCTAATCGTAGAAAGGTCCCTACGGTTGACTTTTTTATCGCTTTTATACTGGAATCCAAAAAGAAACGGCGAGCCAGATTTGCATCTAGCCCGCCGTTCACTATCTACGTCAAACAATGTTCGACGCGTATGTAAGCTCTATCGTAGCTCTTCATTATTTGAAGTTTGCTTCGATGATTTGGGGAATACGCTTGCCGGTTGCCGTGTTGGGAGCCAGTTTCTGTGCTTCCAACAGCAGCGTTTTAGCACCAGCTTTGTCACCCGAACCAAACAAAACTGATGATTTGAAGAAAACTGCTTCCTGAAGTGAGGCTCCAGTTGGCTTTGCTGTTTTGATCAATTCATCAATCGCAGCGATCACTTCCTGTGGTTGCTTAGTACGGCTCGTGCGTCGAATTGCTGTTAGCTTTGCTTTGAATTGCTCGGCTTGTTGCAAACCTTCGTATTTAGACTTCAAACCGGCAGTATCATCAGCATCTAAACTAACGATTTCGGTAACCGTGTCACCGTACAGAGAAAGTCGAACAGTTTGATCAATCCCAGAGATAGCTTTCTCCAGCAATTTCGCTCGTTCCACACCCTTAGCTTCACTTGCTTGAGCAAAGAATTCATCGCGTTGTGCCAAAACTTTGACTTTGCCACGTGCATTCGCTACCCACTTTACAGCAGGGTCGCCACTGTAACCAACTTGCTTATGGTAAGGCTTGCCTTCAGCGTCTGCTAAAAACACGGTTGGTACACCAGTGACTTTGTATTGTGCTGACAGCTTTTTATATTGTTCTTGTTCAGCATCAGTTACCAATGTTTTGTCACGGGGATTGTCGAGTACTAGTAAAATAAAATCTTTCGTGATTTCATTCTTGAAAGCATCCGTACCCAATACATTTTTGTGCAAAGCCTTACATGGGGGACACCAATCAGAACCGGTGAATTCCATCAAAATGCTTTTGCCTTCTTTAGCAGCTAGTTCTTTCGCTTCCGCAAAACTACGAACCCAGCCTTCGTAATGTTTATCGTCAGCTTGCACATTCGGCATCACGGATACTAATAATGCAACAACTGCAACGATCAACCCAATTTGTTTGTTTCGTTTCTTCATTATTCTAATTCCACATAAACAAGTGTTAAAAATCAATTATATATCCATACAACAATTTGCTTTATTATCGGCTATCACCCGTCCGTATACCCGTAACAATCAAACATCAGATACTGTTATGTTATACCGCAGACACTGTCCGTTAGCGACAGACTAGCAAAAAAACATTACCTATATCATAAAGATTTCACGTTTTCGTCCGAGAAACCATGTTTTTATTGGGTCAAAATAAACCCCCAACACTAACTACTAGAAACTGCGACTACGCAAATTGTAATTATTTACGGTATCGAATTCGTTGCCCAGGATATTGTTCAACTATTTCAACATGCTCTCCACTGGCAACAACCGCAACGCCGTTGACCAGCACATGCTCAATACCATCGCATGAATTGGTCGGTTCGGAAAACGACGCATTGTCGTTAATTGTGGCCTCGTTAAATACGACAATATCAGCAGGGCGATCAACCGCCAAAACTCCTCGATCTTCTAACCCGAAAGTATGTGCTGACAGCGATGTCATTTTCCGGATCGCTTCTTCTAGTGTGAATATTTTGGCATCGCGAACCAAAGGTCCCAACCAACGACCGGCACTACCGTACGCTCGCGGGTGCACCTTGCCGCCAATCTGATAGATTGCATCCGTCCCCATCATACAGCGCGGATGAGCTACAAATGGTTCAACCTCCTTGTCATCCCCTTCGTCCATGACACATAGGACCGCTAATTGTTCATCAAGCAGATAATCCAATAACGCGTCTGTCATATCTTTACCGGATTCATCTACAATTTGCTGCAGCGTCTTGCCCCAATCATCAATGCGTTCCCCACTAGGAGACCAAGCCACTCGCACGTGGTCCAAATCCAATCGATAAGCGTCAAACGCAGATTTAAAAACTCGCCTAAACTCCGATTCACCAATCACCCCACAAGCTGCTAGCGGACCATACTTCCATGCTTCGTAAGGCAGCAGATAGTTGAGCATCGTGCTACCTGGTTGATAGGGATAAACATCAAACGTAGTCGGAATCCCTTCGCCGCAAGCATCATCGATTAATTTGAATATTTGTTCCGGATCGTAGGGCGACTGACATTTAAGATGTGAAATATGTACAGGAACTCCTGCCTGTCGACCAATCTCGATAGCCTCCTCAATCCCAGGAATGAGTGTCTTCTTGTACCGCATGTGCGTGACATACGGCGTTTGAGACTCCGCCATGGGACGACACGCATCAATAAGTTCTTCGGTAGAAGCGAAGCATTGCGCGATATAGTCCAAGCCTGTGGATAACGCCACGGCACCTGCTGCGAGACACTCACGGACCAACTTTTGAATCCGCACCATCTGAGAGTCATCGATTGGGGTTTGATTAAATCCGTTAACGAGAGTTCTTAGGTTCGCATATGGAATCTGGGTAGCAACATTTTGAACACAATTCCCATCAAGCAGCGTCATGTAATCATCAAGTGATTCCCAACCTGTGTAATCTTGCATCCGCAGTCCGTTTAGACTTCGCAGGTAAAAAAACCAGTCGCGCCAAGTGGTTTCATCCACGGGCGCATAGGAAATACCGTCAGACATCAAAACTTCCGTGGTAAACCCTTGCATCGTCTTAAAACTTTGCTGTTTATCGCGGCAAACCCACCCGTCACTATGATTATGAACATCAATAAAACCAGGCGCTACGATACGCTGCGACGCGTCAATCACTTGCTGAGCGACTGCGTCTCGCAAATCACCAATTGCGGCAACACGACCAGCCAATACGCCAACGTCTGCACGCTGCCGAGCAACTCCCGTACCATCGATCACATCGCCACCGTGAATCAATAAATCAAATTCCACCGCCGATATCCCTTACAACACTATCTATTATTAAAACAAACAAAAACACTTCTATTCCTAGGCCTATCAAAAAAAGAACCCACGTTGGGTATTGTAATCCCAAACGACCCACCACCAAACTCGCCCACCACCAAACTCGCCCATTACGAATAAAGCGCGTGCATGACCTCGCCGTTGTTCAAACGAATGGGGCGCCCTAATTGGTCCCGCATCTCGCTTTCGAGCGGAATCCCTAAGGTGCGATAGATTGTCGCGCCAATGTCATTGGGATGATAAGGCTTTGTCTCGGGATGACCCGCGTGACGATCTGATTTACCAATCACTTGCCCCCCGCGAACTCCACCACCAATAAACAAACCACTGTATCCCCAAGCCCAATGATCTCGGCCGGGATTCTTATTGATTGTCGGCGTCCGGCCAAATTCGCCAACAACAACGACCAACACATCATCCAACATATTGCGGTCAACCAAATCATCTATCAACGCCGACACTCCGCCATCAATGCCCGGTAACAGTTTTGTCTTCTGTCGTGGAAAATTATCCGAATGTGTGTCCCACGACTGCACGATTCCCATATTGCATTGCACATAAGGAACTCCGTATTCAACCAAACGCCGCGCCAATAAAATCGTTTGGCCATACTCATTGCGGCCATACCGGTCACGGACACCACTATCTTCAGTCCCAATATCGAACGCTTTGGCGATATTCGGAGACGTCAACATACTGTAGGCTTCCTGCTGCTGACTTGTAAACTGTATTCCTTTGGCAAATTGGTCCAAACTACGCTGCTGCAAGTTCATTGCCCCCAACATATCAAAACGATTCGACAGCCGACTTGTCGTCATGCCCTCGAGCAACTGAACACCATGCACCTTGAAGTTTTTGTCGTTAGGATTAGAACTGACCTGCCACGGATCGAACTTGGGCCCGAGGAAACCGGCATGCTGTCCGGGCCAAGTCAAAGCCCCCTCGATCAACGGTCGCGGAACCGTTACTTGGCACGGCATCCCATTGAGTGTCGGATTGAACAACCGCAAACCACCGCCGTAACAAGGACGATCCAGTCGCGACAGCTCTTTATCTTCATTGGCATTACCACGGAAGATTTGTGGCTCACCGGTTAACGTATTATGAGTCCCCGAGAGATGTCGATTATCACTGTGGCGCAGCGACCGTACGACAGCGAACTTATCCGTCCGCGCTGCGAGCTTTGGTAAATGTTCGGAAAACAACACCCCCGGAATCTTCGTCTGTATTGTCGAAAACTCGCCTCGCACATTGTCAGGCGCGTCGGGCTTGGGATCAAATGTATCAAGCTGACTACCACCACCCGTTTGAAAAACCAAAATAACCGATTTTCCATTACGTTTACCTGCGGTCGCTTTTAGCAAACTAGGCAGGGACAAACCGAGAAAGCTCGAACAACCGATCTGCAACAAATCACGACGATCTAATCGAGCGGTATCTCCTAATTGTTCTTGATTCGCAATCATCGATGAATCATTCATGTGCTCCGCCTTCCTTGCCTCAAAGTCGACGTTATCACACACGTCTAACTTTTACTAACTCAACAACCAACAATAAAAGATAACATTTATAGTCCTCACAGTGGAATTATAGTCTATCCTCGATTAAAATCGAAGTTCAACTGCCACTTACTACCCCCTCAAACATACGGATTCGCGCACTATGAATACTCGATTCTCAACATTCGCTTGTTGTTTTGCTATCTTTTTTCTCTCCATCTCGGCACACGCTGAGACGTCGATACCATCGATCATCGGTGAGAACATGGTACTGCAACGCAATCAACCAATCGTTATTTGGGGTTGGGACGAAGCAGGGCAAAAAGTCGACGTCTCTGTGGCTGGTCATTCCGCTCAGGCAACCACCGATTCTGATGGACAATGGATCGTTTCACTCGAAAAGCTTGCTGCCGGCGGCCCACACACGATCGCCATCAAAGGCAGTAGCGAACTATCACTAAAGAACGTGCTAGTCGGTGAAGTTTGGCTCTGCTCGGGGCAATCCAACATGGAATGGACCGTGAGCAGATCAGACAATGCTCAACAAGAAATAGCCAGCAGTACTCATCCGAGCATCCGTCACATTAAATTTCCCCACCGTCCGTCAGCGAAGCCCGAAGACAATATCATGTCGAGCGGTTGGCAAGAATCTGAGCCTAAAACAGTCGGTGCATTCACAGCGGTAGGTTACTTTTTCGCTCGCCACCTCCAAGTTGAACTTGATATCCCAATCGGCCTGATCGGCTCAAACTGGGGTGGAACTCGTATCGAACCGTGGACCTCACCATCAGGATTCAAGTCCGTTCCCGCTTTGAAATCTATTGCTGACAATCTCGCTGATTTCCCTGCTGTAAACCCTAAAGGACAAGTCAATCACCAATCGGCATTAGCATTGTACAACGGCATGATTCACAATTTCCGCCATTTCAATTTCCAAGGTGCTATTTGGTATCAAGGCGAGTCCAACCGTGGTGACGGAATGATGTATTACGAAAAGAAGAGGGCTTTAGTTAATGGCTGGCGTGACGTCTTTTCAAATCCCGACATGCCTTTCCTATTCGTACAACTCGCACCTTACACTTATGGCGGTAGCGTCACCGCACTTCCGGAAATTTGGGAAGCGCAAACTGCCGCTCTGCAAATCAAAAACACTGGCATGGCCGTCACTGTCGACATTGGAAATATCAAAAACATCCACCCAAGCAACAAACAGGACGTGGGCAAGCGGTTAGCATTATGGGCTTTGGCTAACACGTATGGACAAAAGGACCTTGTCTATTCTGGGCCACTGTATAAATCGCACAAAACCGTTGGTGATAAAATCACTATCGCTTTTAACCACGTCGGCGATGGACTAATCGCTCGTGACGGCAAATCGCTTTCCCACTTTCAAGTTGCAGGAGCTGACAAAGCCTTTGTTGCAGCAACGGCCGTTGTTACTGGAGACACCGTAGTTGTATCGGCTCCGAGCGTGAAAGCTCCTGTGGCCGTTCGATACGCGTGGCACCAACTTGCCGAGCCCAACCTATCAAATAAAAACGGATTACCCGCTTCGCCATTTAGAACTGACAATTGGAAGTAGTCAGTTCCGACGCGAAGCCGCCGATTAATTAGCGGCCCGTTTTTCCAGCACGTATAATTTCTGTAATTTACCCGTAGCCCAACTGCGCCACTGGCGAACGGCAACGATATCCCAGCCCGCGCGACCTCGGTGCGCTAAAGCTTTAGTAGCATGACCGCGCCAACTACGGGTCTCGTCACCCGGCCTTTGCAGGCTATGGTAATCCTCGGCTGTTCGTAGCCAACCGTTAAAGTCCGCACCCAAATCGATATCACGAGCTTCCACTCCCGGACTATTGAGCCACTGGGTCATTTGAGCCGCGCGTTGGTTATTGAAAACTAGCCAATCATGAGTAAAGGCAACACTGATAAACCCCAGCAGTAACAACGCTAACCACAACATTGTTGCTGCCGGGCGACGCAAATGAACACTTTTTCGCATCGCATCACTGGTCACCACCCATAACAAAACCGGAACAAACAAAACGAGCCAATACCGATCCACAATATTAGTGACCATGGTAACCATGAACACTATTTCCGCTCCCATTAGCACGATCAATCCAAACCGCCAATGATGCCCGTTACTTGGAACTTCAAATCGTTTCTCGCGATGCGTTTTCACTGTCGCACAAGCCACCACACACGCACCGGACAGGATCGATAAAACTGTGATCACTTGCCACACCAATGGTGTCCACTTTACATCACCCAAGTAACTCCAACTTCCATCCGCATGAGGCAAATCCGCAAACAACACTGGACCAAAATGTGCATTCTGCAGAAAATAACCCACCGATTGCGTTATCACGCCTCGACCACCAGTCCAAAACAGTATTGCTAGCGAGCCCAGCAGCACAACGCCTGCCAACAACCAATTAACCGGCATGGGAGTTTCGTTTCGATTGCGGATCTTCGCTAAGGCTAAAACGGCTAACGGCAACAACAACATCCCCATTAACAACACCAAACCATACAAATAAATGCCCGTTTGTTTCGCGTGCGCTGTGTCCCATTGCTTGACTGAAATAATCGAAACCCGTTGTTGGTCGCCTGGGACCAGCAATCCAAATTCAAACACCCCCCAAGCAATGACGGGTATACAAGTAATAGCCCCTACCCGGAGACCGATTTGTAGCAAAGAGAAGTCGTTACGTCGAAACACTAGCACCACCAATGGCACTAGAATCACTAAGACATGTGTCTGTCGACTCCACAATGCCAGTGCGGCCAAAACACTGCCCGCAACCAGATAAGAGATTCGCTGTAAATTTTGGCTCGAAACAAAACAGAGCAGGGCAGCCGACATATACATCAGCGCTGTAATATCCGTCATGAAAGTAAACGTGTGCCCCCAAAACAACGGGTTCACGAGCAGGGCAGCGACTGCGACGAGGGCTGGGCCAGTATCACTGCCAAGTTTCCGTGCAAGCAAAAACAGAAAACAACAAACTAACCATCCGGCGACGGCTTGTGAGCGATGCAATCCAGCGTAGCTAAACTCATTCGCGGTAAAGAGCCACCCCCAGCCAACGTGACTGACCACACTCGCTGCTAATTGACCATGCTGCGTTACATGTTGATACCGTCCCTCTTCCGACAACACCTGAACACTGCGAGCATAAAGCCAATCATCATTATGAGGCGCTGCACTAACATCTTTCTTTAACACAAGCTGCGCTGCGATCCACGGCGCAGCTATCAAGACCAACAGCAATGTTATTTTCGCTCGCCTCTGAAACATTTCGCGTAATCCAACGAGATTACGAGTTTCGCAATTATTGGCGTCAACAGAAATTGGATTTAAATCGTCAGTCAAAATCTTTAGTTATATAACCAGCTAATCGGAAGGGAACGGAAACGATTGGATATCCGTCCGGTAGATTCGTCACGAACATAATAACTCATCACCATGCGGCCACGGACAAAACATAGACTCGTGTAAGCATACGTATGCTGCGTACTCGTTTCAATATCACCTACTTTCTTCCATGTTTTCCCATCATCTTGGCTAATCGCGATCGACATCGGCGTTCGTTTTCCACCATGCCCCGCACCCGCCGTGAAATTATCATTCCAAACCAATACCAAGTCACCGGTTGACGGGACACGGCGAATTGTCGCCGGTGCTTCTGGGGCGCGGATCTTCGCATCCACTGCCTGTGACCAAGTTTCTCCTCCATCTTGACTATATCCAACCGCAATGTGTCCCAACTGGGTTCGCATGTACATAGCTAAACGGACACTGCCGTCTTCGCTGCTTGCCAGTTCCACAACCTCCGGTTCCATTGCTCCACGCTTAGCATAGTCAATTTCACCTTGGCCCAAACGCCAAGTTAATCCCTGATCATCAGAAAGGAAACACTTCGATACAAAGTGGTTATCCTTCGATACATCGGGCGTGGAAGCCACCGGAACGACCAACCGGCCTGACGACAATCGCTGAACTCGGTCATTATTCATCACATGATATCCAGGTTGATTCGTGACCAAAACCGCATCACCAAATGTTTTTCCTTCATCATTAGACACCTTTAACCAGACATCCAAATCATCATGAGCATTTTTAACTAAATAAAACATTCCCAGCGGACCGGAGTAAAGACCTTCGTTAGTCAATCGCAACATCGTGACGGACATTACATTAAGTTTTCCAACGGATTTCTGTAACACCTGCGATTCACTCCAAGTCACCCCATCATCTTTTGACGTTTTCGCAATGATGCGTGCCTTAGCAAAATCCGATGCACTGTCAGCAAATTCCGTTGTTGCAAACAACAACCTACCGTCGGCCAACGCCACAATTGAACCTTCACTGTAACGCGGGTTTTTCGCTGTCGCCACAAACACGTCCTGTGTTACAATCTGATTTTTATCCAATTCCGTCAGCGGTTTACTTAAAACCAGTAACGTTTGAGCTCCTCGCACTCGCACATCGAGCACTTCATGTTCCAGCAGCGGTAACAATAACGGAGCTAGTGATACGGCACGCGCATCACCGGCAAACGTCGCTGCATAAACCTTCAACGCCGGGTCGTCTCCTTGCAACATCTTCGCCATCGCTGTTAGCCCTGCCGAGTCGCCTAACGTAGCCATCGAGTTTTCAAAATATGCAACAACCAATGGGTCATCGAACCGCGCTATGTTTTTTCGTAGTAAAGGAACATCCGTTGCGTCGCCAATTCGAGCCAACACCCAAGCCGCAATCCGTGCTTGGTCCGGGTCCTCACTCGACACAGCACTCCGTAAAATTTTCATGGCCTGCGGATGCCCCCATCGCCCCAACGCCGCCGCTGCCATCAATTGTTTCTTAATTGGATTTTCTGGTTGGATCGCAGCCCGCAACGAGACACCATCACCAATTTCAAATACCTTGTAGATGCTTTCACATGAATGGACATGCCCATGCGTATCTTCTCCCGCCATGATCGATAACAACACGTTGACGTGCTGACGTTGCCCCGCACGCACCAACTCCCGCGCTAAACCGCAGCGTTTTTGGTCATCCTTTTCCAAAGGCAACATCGGAGTCAGCAATTTAACCACCTCGCCACCTCGCCCCGCTAAAGTCAACGCCTCGGCAGCGTGCATCGAAGGCCAAAATTCATCACTACGAACAGCCCCCCTGAGAATCTTAAGGCAACGTGCTTCGGTGACGGTATCTAATTTCGCCACTTCCGCAGTTTGACCAATTTTTGTCGAACCAACAGAAACACATACTATCAACGCCGCAGTTACGACGACTCGGTGCCACATATTTTCCATTCGTCTGGTTCCTCTAACTTCAGTTTGTCTAGTAAAAAAATCTTATCAAATCCGTCTGTCACGGCGGATTATCCACCATAACGTAAAGTCGTCTTAATTGCTTGTTGTTTTTGTTCGCTCACACGAAACTTATCAAGCAGCCAACCAGTACGCTCTCTAGATAAAGTCAACTCCCCCACAAACTCGTCAACTCGCGTGTGCAAATGTCCCCAATGTTCGACGGTGCCAGTCACTTGCCAGCGACACCGCAACGAAAGTTGATCCCCGTCACCAGGTACAATCTCAACTGACGTTACCACCACATCGCGCACGTGTAACGACGCCGAACCCTGCTCGGCCACGATCAAAGCACTTTTGACTTGTAAATATATTTCACGAATCAACCTAGGACTAACAGAAACCGCTAACGCGTCAAACACCTCACCATCGTCATCTCTATTAATCGCAGTAAACACATTACGAAGTACTCCACCAGCTATCTGTTTGCCTAAAGCCTGAGAAATCTGTTGCTCCTTAAGGCCAACTTTGACGCCCTGAGGTTTATCACGTTTGACTTTGGCGAAAGTCCACTCAAACCCAGGTGCATTCTTAACAAAGAATTGAGCAAACGGGTCTTGGTCATTTACCAACACGAGCGACTTAAGCATTGGTGCATATTTATTATAGGTATCCCATTCAACGGTTATCTGCCGCACTGGCGAGGATGGCCGGTAGTTCATTATCAATCCAACTCGTGCTTGGTACACATTCACACGGCGCGGCGGGGCATTCAGGGCAAAGTCGCGAATATCTAGACCAAAGAAACTCGCGCGATCAAGAGTTGGCGCAATGACCGATCCGTTGATCGTGACTGGATTGCCTTTACCAAAAAAATCAGCCAACGACTTATGAGCGGATTTTTGCTCATCTACATCCAGAAAATCCGGGTCTCTGCGTTGCAGGGGTACCCATTTTTCGAGAGTCAGCATCGGTATCAGGATTTCGTGTCGTACTTCGCGAGGTGTTATATATAGGAAGGAGTATAAAATACTGTAACTGGCAATCCCCAAGCGTTGTCGCAGTTGCCTTTCCTTATTTTGCCGAAATGTCTTGTAATCGGGCCGTTCCGTTGGTGGACTATCCCAATCGAGTTCAATTGTATAAGTTTGCCCCGATGCAAGCTGGCGAGCCTTTTCCAGCAAAAAACCATTGTGCAATAGTAAACAATCCATCGACGCTGGCTGCAATTCACCGAACACTTGGCGAATCGTTAAGAAGCGATATGGTTTATCGACCGCGTACTTGATCTGATAGCTAATACTGCGTGATTTTATTTCAGTTTGCAGCACGCCATCCTCCGGAATCTGGGTTGTATCCATTCCCTGAACACGACCCGCTAACAACTTGCCGTCGACCGCTCGAATCTGTAGTCGTTCGCAAATAAACGACTGATGCTCTTTTGCCATTTCCCGCAGTTTGACCGCTGGATATTTAAATTCTTTGTTCGCCTTAAGTTCGTAGTACAGAACTAAATCCTCAATGGCAACACCAAGTTTGATCTGGACATGATCCTCACGCACGTCAACAACAGCATCTGTGAGCGAAATTGGATGAGCGGACACAGGCATCACTGTCCCCACCACACAAACAACCGCCAGCACCCTCCACAGGAAACCCTGGACGTCTGCTTGAACATGTGAGAACCACATACAGTTTGTACAACCACGGCGAATCATCATTCAACCACCACCATCGCTTCAATCCAGTCTCGGACATCAATTCCCTGTGAAGCAATATCCACTCGAACCAAATAGACTCCCGCTATACTGGGCATTTGCACTTTAGCCCGAACGCTACCTAATGTTCCACCGGCAATCACGGTTGAATTTTCAAGACTAACAATCGTCGCCCCCTCCGGAATTCGCAATTTCACATCGTATCGACGCTTACGTGAAGAGTGGTTGGTAAACACGATCTCGAACTCTCGAATCGCGCCTTTTTTAATCGTGCTGCCATACGGATAAATCATAGCCCATTGCTCATCGACACCGTAATTAGGGTCATCCCATGGTATCAACTCGCTGACCGTCTTGATTCGTTTTCGAAACTGTGCCTCCAAGTAATCCAATTCGGATTCCGTGAATCGGAAAATGTGGGGAATATGTTCATTGATCAACCAATACTCGCTACCAAGTTGTCGGACGCGATCAAGACACATTAAGTACCCGTCATTTTCGTGCATTAAATTGCGATTGAGCACACAATAGTCATCCATTCCCGAAGGTGAAAAGGCATCGCCTATAAAATAGACGGGTAAGTGATCATCTTTTTCTACCAGCAACGCTCCGTGATAAAAAGTCTGCCCCGGAAATTCGTGAAACGTCATCTTAAACTCGTGAAACATCATCGTCTCGCCATCTTGCTTGCTCACAATATCCTTGATCGGGTTGTGGTGCAGGCAGGGCATATGGTAACTACCCGGGTTCTCAAGGATAGCGACATAATTAGCTACCGCATAAACGGGGCACTTAAAATACTCAGCTGCGTTTTGAACTGAATTGGTGTGATCGTCGTGGTAATGGGTTACAAAGATAGAATCAACTTGCTTTACGAATCCTCGCTCAATTAGATCCTTCACAGCGTCAATCACACCATCGTTGCCACAATCAATAAGCATGGCATGACCATTTTCCGCGATCACCAAACGACTCGTTCCGCGAACCCAAATCCATTCCGGCGTTTCTTCGTGCAAGCTGTAAGGCATCAACGACACTTCCTGCTTTTCGTCAAGAATCCCCTTGGCACTCAACGTCATTCTTTCCTGTTTGAAATACCAATTCAACGCTGTTGTCGACAGATAATCTCCGTAAAGTTGTTGAACCTGCAACTTCAATCGTGTCAACGCAGCGATAGGTCGCCGCATAACTTTTCCACGAAGAGGCACAAGAACATCCGGCTTGAGCGCTAACACTTGGTCGATGCTCGCAACAAGTGCGGACAGACGCCCTCCGTAGCCATGATAACCACCAATTTTCGCCTCGGTGATAGCATCTTGAAAACTGTAAAGGTCAAGAATTTTTCCGGGGGAATAAATCATATCGCCGGTAAACACGATGCGAGTGCCGTCAATGTCCGTCACGTAGGAAATACTACCTCGCGTGAACCCTGGCGTTTCGATGACTCGCAACTTGATTCCACCAAGCTCGATCTCATCTCCAGCAACAACCCAACGCTCAACAGCTAGAGTGCGCTCCAATATTTTTGTCGACTGCTGAGCGTAATCATGGAAACGTTTGGTGCGAAATTCCTCCCAAAACTCTTCCGGCTTCTCTATCAACGATCTTTCGGCTAACGGTGCAATCGCTTTCGCGCCAGCATCCACCAACGGGCGGGCTGCCCAGACTACGTCCCGGCGATGGTGTGACAACAAGATCAAATCGACATCGGGTCGCGTATCATTGGCAACGCCGTATACGATCGCCGATTTAGAAGTTCCCTGAAGATATACTGAATTTACGGGTCCGGCCGTAAATTTGACCCCCCTAGCAATGTTCTCCCCCTGCGCCCCTGCGGGTGCCAATAGTGTTCCGACTACCATCAACACCGTATAAATATTTCGCATTGCTTTTTCCATTGGCGTGTTGGGTTTACTCTTTTACGGTCTTTCTATCGTAGCAAAATACCGGGAAGGGTGGGAAAACGGAGATTGGTAACTATTGGTCTTCACGCAAGGTAGCCATTACAATCAAAGGTAAACACGATTCCCTAATCTGCCCGTCTCCCAGTGTCACAAACTTTCAGTCATGCAAACAATCCAAACAATAATCACGGCCGATAATCTGACTTTTCGGTATCCGAGTTCGGAGTTCAAGCTCGACTTCCCAAAATTAGAGGTTGCGGTTGGGACGCAATGTGCCATTACGGGCTCAAGTGGATGCGGCAAAACCACGCTACTACGCCTATTATCGGGAATTGAACGCACTCAAACTGGCGAGATCACGATCAAAGGCCAACGACTTTCGGAAATGTCTAACAAAGCTAATCGAAATTTCCGAAATCGAGAGTTTGGGTTTATCTTTCAAGACTTTCGATTAGTTGAGTACTTGAGCCTGCGTGACAACATCCTGTTAGGCGTGACTCTAGGAAGTAACCGCGACACTGCCACAGCAATCGCTCGACTCGATGAATTGGCGAATCGAGTGGGCATCGCACATCTGTTGGATCGCCGTGTTACCAAACTATCCCGCGGCGAAATGCAACGGGTAGCTGTTTGTAGAGCCTTAATCCATAACCCTTCAGTTATTTTTGCCGACGAACCTACCGCGAATCTGGACCGCAAAAATAGCGACATCATTTGGGAACTCATAAATTCCGAAGCGCGCGCCAACAATGCCACAGTGCTCGCCGTAACCCACGATACCGATTCCATTAATCGATTCGAACAGGTGGTAGAATTGGGTTCTTTAATCGATACGGCGGCATCATGATTCAACCCACTGCCACCATTCGACTCGCGTGGGCCTATCTAGCCGCCCACCGCAAGCAATCAACGGCAATACTCATCGCAATTTCGTTAGCGGTCAGTTTACCCATTGTCACGTCATATATTGTAACTCAATATTTACAGACACTGGACACTCGCAGTGGCAGCCCTCCCATCATGCTAGCGTCGCGAGGAAGTCGCTTCGATGCTGTCCTCAAGGTTCAATATTTTCTAGGAGAATCGCTGCCGTCGCTCCAGTGGCAAGACGTTAAACATATCACCGAAAATAAGTCACTGCGATGTATCCCGGTTCACCTACTTCACACTGCCAACGATCAAGCAAACCCAGTAATTGGAACAGTAAGAGATTACTTCACTGTTCGCGATCTCAACCTACAATCGGGACAAGTGTTCACTCAAGCCGGTGAATGCGTTGTTGGCGCTCTCGTCGACGTCAATAATGAAGTCATACCAACTGACATCTCCAATCCTTTCGATCTCAGTGCAGCCCCACCACTTAGTCTGATGGTTGTCGGTAGGCTTCAACCATCCGGCACGCCTGACGATCGGGGAGTCTTTGTATCGCTTGATACCGCCTGGATCCTCGATGGATACGGCCACGGTCATGACACTGCAGACCAGGGAACTGCCGCTGCAAATAGTTCCGTGCTATCCGATGCTACGGATGGACATCGGCCTAGCCAATCTATCAGAACAGTAGACGAGACCAATCGACATAAGATCCATTTTCACGGCAACCGCAATCTCTACCCGATATCAGCAGTCCTCATATGGACCACCAATGCACCGCGGGATGAAGTTGTACTGGAGGGGAAATATATAAACCACAAGGCTCAACAAGTATTGCGTCCCTACGTGGAAATCAACACCATTATGAGTTACGTCTTTCAAATCAACGTGATTTTACAAAGAATTTTTCTACTACTCGGAGCCGTTACATTATTGCTGATTACTGTGATTATTTTTCAATCTCTTAATGTACGCAAACACGATCTCGAGACGATGAGATTGCTTGGCTGTTCACGATTACAAGTATTCAAATTACTCGGCACTGAGTTGTTGCTATTGCTGGCCGGTTCGGTTTTGTTAACCGTCCTGATTACCGCCATATTAATTACTACATTACCATCATTGGAATCATTGATTTAAGCGTGTAAAATAGACATTAGCCGTTAGTGAAACAAAATAGCAATTCGGCGAACCGCGTCATTTCTTTACCTATTAACAGTTAAGTAAACGCACCTCCCATGCCTACCTATTACCAACCTCGAAAAATCCCTAAGCTGTTCGCATTTGCAGTTGCGATGTTCATAATAGGTTCAACATTGTTGGCAGAAAACGATGAAGCGGCGATTGACTTCAATCGTGACATTCGTCCCATCCTCGCCAACCACTGCTATCACTGCCACGGCCCCGATGCCAAAACACGGGAGGCCGACTTAAGACTCGACACACTAGCTGGGATAACGGATCAGCGTGATCCCCCGCTGATCATTCAACACCAACCTGCCTCTAGCGAACTGATCCATCGAATCACCACCACGGATTCTGATTTACGGATGCCCCCCTCAGATTCCAATCGCAACTTAAGCTCATCGCAAATACATTTACTCACCCAGTGGGTCCAACAGGGCGCAGGCTATTCAGTCCACTGGTCACTTCAACCTCTCGTTAAGCCCGCCGTCCCTAGTCTCAAAAAACGCATCACCAAATGGGCGCGCAATCCGATTGACCAATTCATACTAGCCAAACTTCAGTCCGCTCATCTACAACCTGCAACCACTGCTCCCGCAGCAACTCTACTACGACGCGTAACACTCGATTTAACCGGCCTCCCACCAACCCCAACACAGACTCAAGCATTCCTTGCTAACCCAACCGTGGAACATTATGAACGAATCGTCGACAATCTATTAGAACAACCAGAATATGGTGAACACTTAGCGTGGAATTGGTTAGTCGCTGCCCGGTATTCTGACACCAATGGCTACCAGGGCGACCGCACACGAACGAGTCATTTCTGGCGCACTTGGGTCATTAATGCGTTTAATGACAACATGCCGTTTAACCAATTCACAGTTGAACAACTAGCAGGAGATCTACTGGAATCACCTACGCTAGACCAACGAATAGCAACCGGTTTCAATCGCAACCACCCACTCAACGGGGAAGGCGGTCGGATTGCCGAAGAGAGTCGTGTGGAATATGTTTTTGACCGCACAGAAACGACGGGAACTGTTTGGCTTGGACTAACCGTTGGCTGCGCTCGCTGTCACGATCACAAGTACGATCCGATAACGCAACGTGAATATTACGAGATGTATGCGTTCTTCAATAACATCGACGAGACAGGAAGCGTTGATGCGGGGGGCGATGCCAAACCTATACTGAAGGTTCCCACAGGTGCGCAACGGCGGCGACTAGATTCCATCAAACGAGAACTAAAAAAGGCCACCGACGCGGAGCAACTACCTGCTGAACAAGAAGAGCAGGCTCGCAACGCGTGGATTCAAGCGTTGCAAGCAGATCACAAACAACATGGGCGCTTCTCGGGTTGGGCTACTCTAATTCCCCTTAGTGCAACCAGTTCGGCTGGAGCAACCACAAGTGTTGATTCAGATGGCGGAGTGCTTATTACAGGCAAGCTTCCCGACAAAGACGATTACACCATCGTCATCAACCCAATGCTGAAAAACATCAGCGCGATTCGCCTGCGCCCCACCACACATAACCAACTCGAATTTAATGGCCCAGGCCGAGCATCAAACTTCGTGCTAACGAGTTTTGAATTAACAGTGACTCACTCTAGCAAAAAACCACGGAGTATTAAAATAGTCGATGCCGTCGCTGATTTCACTCAAGGCTCTTTCGATGTCAAGCACGCGTTCAACCCCAGTGCCGAGTCTGGATGGGCCATCTGGGACGGTGACCTAAAAACATCCATCGACCGACAGGCAATTTTTTACCTTGCTGAACCACTGACACTAGCGCCAGACGAACAGTTAACAGTTACCCTCCGACATCAATCCAAACATAAACAACACACGTTAGGATATTTCAAGCTCGCCGCCACCACTGACGCCAAACCAACCCTAAAAACAACCGCTGCTCCCCCAATATTAATCGCGTCTATTCTTGCCAAACCGACTGACAGTTGGAGTTCTGCTGCAGCCGATTTAGTCGCGCAATATCACCGTGAACAGACAGACGCATACGTTACCGCTCGGAGACGGCGAGTACTGTTAGAGACCGAACAACAGCGGATGCAGGCTGGTTTTTCACAAACAATGGTAATGCGTGAACGCGTCACTCCGCGGGAAACCAAGATGTTAACGGTGGGGCAATATGATTCACCCTTAAATGAACAACTACTGCAAGTCGGAACTCCAGCAAGTCTTGGTTCACTTTCTGAAAGCGCTCCGCGAAATCGCCTCGCCCTCGCACAGTGGATCACAGCTGACACCAACCCCCTCACCGCACGCGTCACCGTTAACCGGTTTTGGCAACAGATATTTGGCACCGGCATCGTCAAAACAACAGAGGATTTTGGCACTCAAGGTGAATTACCTAGCCACCCACTACTGCTCGATTGGCTAGCAGCCGATTTCCTAACGCACAATTGGGACGTGAAACGATTACTCAAGACAATGGTGATGAGCGCGACCTACCGTCAATCGTCTCACACAACCGTGGAAGCGCAACAGCTAGATCCCTACAATCGACTCCTATCGCATTCTCCTAGATTCCGACTGCCTTCGCATACAATTCGAGATCAAGTTCTGTCTATTTCGGGTTTATTAGTTACGAAACTGGGCGGCCCATCGGTCAAGCCATACCAACCCGAGGGTCTCTGGGCCGATTTTAGTTTTGGTAAAATCAAATATAAACAAGATTCCGGTGATGCCTTATATCGTCGCAGTCTCTACACCTTCTGGAGGCGCTCGCTGGGTCCACCGAACATGTTCGATGAAGCCAATCGTCAGACTTGTAACGTCCGTACCACGCGGACGAACACCCCGCTGCATGCGTTAACAACACTAAACGACATCACTTATGTTGAAGCCGCGAGAGTTTTTGCGCAGCGGGTAATGCAACAGCACGATCAGCACGAGCGGCGTATGGAACAACTCTTCCGCGGAGCGCTACTGCGTGACGAAACTGCGGCCGAGAAAGCCATCTTACAACAGATGTTCACCAAAGCTCACGCCTACTATCAAGATTCACCAGACCGCTGCAAGGAACTGCTACAAGTTGGCGAAAAGCCTTACGAACAAACACTAGATCCTTTCGATAATCAAGATCTCATCGATCTTGCGACCTACACGAACATCGCCAACATGATTTTTAACACTGATGAATTCCTTACTCGAGAATAGCCGCGGCTATCGACAATCATGACAGACCCAATCTCTCAATACAGCCAACAGCTAACGCGACGCCGATTTTTTGGCAACGCCGGTACTGGACTCGGAATCGCCGCCTTGTCGTCCCTCATGGGAACATCCGATTCATTGCCCGCAGCGTCCGATTTGGGAGCACCTCACTTTCCGGCCAAAGCCAAACGTGTCATCTATATGTTTCAAAATGGCGCTCCCACCCATGTCGATTTGTTTGATCACAAGCCCGGCATGGCAAAGTACCATGATACGCAATTACCCGAGTCGATTCAGCAGGGTAAGCGATTGTCTACGATGACTCAAGGCAAAGCGCAAAAGGTACTGCCGTCCCCTTGGAAATTCAAACCGTACGGGAAATGTGGTACCGAGATGAGTGAACTCGTGCCACACATGGGCAGCATCGCCGATGACATTTGTCTAATCCGCTCAATGCACACGGAAGCCGTGAATCACGCTCCCGCGATCACTTACTTTCTGACGGGTAGCGAGATGCCTGGTCGTCCAAGTTTCGGCTCATGGTTATCCTATGGACTCGGCAGTGCCAACGATGAACTTCCCACGTTTTGCGCGATGACTAGCGTAGATCGTGAACTGAGTTGCGGTCAAATATTCTACGACTGGTATTGGGGATCTGGTTTTTTACCTAGCCATCACCAAGGTGTCAAATTTCGAGGTAACGGTGACCCAGTACTATACTTATCGAACCCCGCTGGCATCGATCGAAAATTACGAAAATCGCTGTTGGATGACCTCGCCGCGTTAAACAGTTTACGGCAACAAGAGATAGGTGATCCCGAGATTTTGACTCGGATTTCACAATATGAAATGGCATACCGCATGCAGGCCTCTATTCCAGATTTAACTGACATCAACACGGAACCGCAACATATTCTTGACCTCTACGGACCCGATGTTAGGCGACGGGGATCGTTCGCGCAAAATTGCCTCCTGGCGCGGCGTTTGGCCGAAAAAGGCGTGCGATTCATTCAATTAATGCATGCGGGCTGGGATCAACACAACAACCTGCCAACTCAACTCTCAGTGCAAACAAAAGATACCGATCAACCGGCCGCTGGGTTAGTGCTTGATCTGAAACAACGGGGCCTGCTGGAAGACACGCTCGTCATTTGGGGAGGCGAATTCGGGCGGACACCATTTTGCCAAGGTGACATGCACAACAAAAAACAACACGGCAGGGACCACCACCCCTATTGCTTTAGCCTCTGGATGGCTGGCGGCGGAATTCGGGGCGGCATGACACACGGCGAGTCGGACGATTTCTGTTACAACGTAGCAAAGGATCCCGTCCACGTTCACGACCTACAAGCTACTATCCTCCATCAACTAGGACTCGACCATGAACGCCTAACGTATAAATTCCAAGGTCGTGAATTTCGCTTGACCGATGTTCATGGCAAGGTTGTAAAACCTATTTTGTCCTAACCACGCGGCGACAATCCAGGAGAACCAAGACTCAAAGCTTTCATTTCATTCACACCTTTTTTGAGCGAACTTTCAACATGAAATCATTACTTGCAATATCCTCCTATTTGATGTTACTTGTCATATCTGTGTCAGCAGCAGAACGTTTTCCAAAACTCGATGATACAGATTGGGGTTGGTGGCGCGGACCAAACCATAATGGAATTGCTGCTGCGAGTGCGCAACCACCACTCACTTGGGATAACAATACAAACATTCGCTGGCAAGTCGCAATTCTCGGCCGGGGACATTCATCCCCCTCGGTCGTTGGTGATCGCGTCTTTCTGACGACTGCCGACGAAACAAAACAAACTCAGCACGTGATCTGCTTTAAGCGGTCAACCGGAGACGTGCTTTGGAACAAAGAGATCTATCAGGGAAAATTCGATCACAATAACAAGAAGAATTCTTTTGCCTCTAGTAGTGTTAGTTGTGACGGCCAACAAATCTACACGAGCTTTTTCCGAGACAAAAAGATCCTCACCGTTGCGTTAACACTAAAAGGAGAATTAGTGTGGGAACATGTATACAGTGGTTTTGCTTCGCATCAAGGATTTGGTGCATCACCGCTCTTATATAAAGAAATGGTGATTTTAGCGGCAGACAATAAAGCGGAAGGGGGCGGACGACTCACCGCAGTTAATCGGCAAAACGGCGCGATCATTTGGGAAACACCACGACCCAAATGCCCGAACTATGTCTCGCCAACGATTTATCGCCTCAACGGGCGGGACGAGTTGTTGATGGCTGGATGTGAGATCATTGCTAGCTACAACCCAGACACGGGAAAACCTAACTGGGAATATGACGGTAGCACCGAAGAAGTGGTTGGAAATGTCGCAACAGACGGCAAATACATTTTCGCTAGCGGCGGTTATCCTAAACGGGAAACTTGGTGCTGGTTGGCCGATGGCAGTGGGAAACTCGTCTGGAAAAACAGCGTCCGTACCTATGTCCCATCACTACTGGTATTACCGAACCATCTGTTTACTGTAACCGACGACGGCATTGCCTATTTATGGAAGAAAGAAACTGGCGAGGAAGTCTGGAAGCAACGACTGGGTGGTAAATTCAGCGCCAGCCCGATTCTAGCAAATGGCCATATCTACGCGTCCAGTGAAACCGGCACGACTTGGGTGCTTAAACCTACAGACGTAGGGGTGGCTGTAATATCCAAAAACCACTTGGGCACGGGTCACATGTCCACTCCCGCCTTTAGCGGCAAACAAATCTTTCTACGTGTGATCGACGAAACCAGTGGTGAACACCGCGAACGATTAGTTTGTGTCGAACAATAATCCGCATTCGTGGCAACATTTCTTAGGCCTAAAACCGCGGTTTGCCGTCTCCTGGTTTCGGCTGTTTAGGGCTAACCGTTCCCCTTGGCTTCCAATTAGGATTGGGAGCATGTGCATCTTTCATCATTGCTTCCATCTGACTGACAAGCTCGGGATGCTGACCGGCCAAGTCATTAGCTTCACCAAGATCCTGAGCTAAGTTATAGAGCTCTGTTTTACCGGTGAACATTGGCATGCGGATCGCTTTCCAATCACCAGCCCGTACAGCTTGCTTGCTACCTCGCTCATAAAACTCCCAATACAGGTAGGCATGTGAATGTTGCTTATCCGGTTGCCCTAACAAGCTCGGAGCAAAACTGACTGTATCACATTCTTCCGGTGCCTTCACACCTATGAGTTCAGCCACCGTCCCCATCAGGTCTCCAAAATAGCCAATGTGATTTGAAATCGTGTTCGACTTAGTTTGCCCTGGCCACCGTGCAATGAGCGGGACACGAATACCACCTTCGTACAAATCTCGCTTCATGCCACGCAGAGGACCATTCGGATCAAATCGAGCGGTGTTGTGCCCGCCTTCGTTGTGATGACCATTGTCACTGGTGAACATCACGACGGTGTTTTTATCAATTCCAAGGTCCGCTAACAATTGCAATATCGTGCCGATGTCACGATCCATGCGGGTGATCATGGCCGCTTGCCCTTTATCCTGCTTAGGCCAATCCAATTTGTCATAGATTCCGTATTCAGGAACCTCTTGTCCGTCACCCGTTCCACGTGAACCTTCATTGTTTGCATGGGGAATGGTCAACGCAAGATATAAAAAAAACGGCGACTCTTTACTGACATTAATGAATTTAAGAGCTTCAGCAACAACTAAATCATGACTGTAATCAATCCGAGTGGTTGCCCAACCACCTTCAAAACTACCGTACTTTCTTCCAGAACCCTGTACGACATTACGTAGTTTTTCCTTTTCTTTTCCACGCCACAAAAATTCCGGGTAGTAATTGTGCGCATGGACTTGATTCAGATATCCGTAAAAAATATCGAATCCTTGATCTTGTGGTAGCCCAGTATTCCCTCGAACGTCGTCACCAAGGCCCCATTTACCACAGAGAGCGGTTTTGTAGCCTGCTGTTTTAAGTAACTCAGCGACCGTGACGTCTTCCGGACGTAGTGTCTGAATACTTGCGTCGGCACCCGCATTACCTCGTACCCACGTATGCCCCATATGCTGACCCGTCATCAGGACACTGCGACTCGAAGCGCAAACAGTACAACCCGCATAATAATTGCGGAATCGCAATCCCTCCGCAGCCATCTTATCCAACACGGGAGTTTTTATCGTTTGCTGTCCATAGCAACCGAGATCTCCGTAACCGAGATCGTCGGCCATAATGAAAATGATATTTGGATTATCGGTAGGCGCTCGAGCAGCGAGTTGCACCGCTGTCGTTCCCAGAACACCCAACACAACATGCGTGAGTAATAATCGTTTAATTGTCCGTGACATAGAAGGGGTCCGTAAAAAATGGAGTAGAGGAATATTAATACAGTATACAGAGAATGCCATTGCGCGTGCTGTTATATGGGATTCCGATTTACCCATAGTAATTATTGCGTGCAAAGTACAACAATTGTTTGTATGCTTTATATATACACCTTCACCTAACCTAAGAGAGCTCCGTTATGATCCGCAAACCGTCTATTCGCTATACTGCTATTTTATTTCTGTGCGCCGCCTTGTTTTTCACACCAGGGTCGCAAACAGATTTGGCCGCTGAAACATCCAAGCCTATCCTTGCGGACGTTCAAACGGGGCCCGTCTCCATCAAGCGTATTGGTCGCATGAGTTTTGCACCCAATGGCGTGTTGTTAATCGCCGATATAGGTAGTGGGGCTGTGGTCGCAATCGAGACTGGCGACACCGGACCGGTCAAGAAACTCAAGAGCCGAGTAAACGACGTAGACAAAAAAATTGCGACTGCTCTGGGAGTCTCGACTGCTGATCTCTCCATCGCAGACATGGCTGTTAATCCTGAAAGCGGCATGATCTATGTCTCAGCGATTCGCAAGACAGACAACACGTCCGCCATCATTACGTTTGATGCCAACGGAAAACTAACAATTTTGGATTTGACCGCCATTCGTTTCGTTCGAGTACCTTTACCGGTTGGTGAGGGATCGCAAATTCGAAACATCTCCGGCGTTGAGTATACAGATGGTCGAGTACTCGCTGCCGGCCAGAGCAACGAAGAATTTTCTAGCAAAATATTCTCATTGCCACTACCGCTTACGCACGGCAAAACCGGTGACGCATTCAGTACAGAGACCTATCATGTGGCACATGGCAAATGGGAAACCAGAGCACCCATTCAGTCTTTTATTCCCTACCGCGAGGGTGGTGAAGATTACGTGGTTGGTTCCTTTGCCTGCACACCCATCGCAAAGTTCAAAGTAACTGACATCGCCAAGGACAGTAAAATCAAAGGAATTAGCGTTGTCGAACTAGGAAGCGGCAACCGGCCAATAGACATGTTCACCTACGAAAAAGATGGTAAGCAGTGGCTGATTACCAACACGGACCGTTTCCATCATGAAAAACGACCGTTAGGGCCGAGCCAGTATTGGGGTGTGCGAGTCGACATGAGTTACCTGACGGCAAGTAAGGTCAATGCAGATGCGGCTCGACGGGATGTCAGTAAACAAACAGGTCCTGCCGGCATCGAGGTTGTTGAAGCGCTGTTCTATGTTCGTCATGTCGCCAAATTGAATAACCGTGAAATGGTGGTTTTGCGAGACAACAAGGGCGCGATGGATCTTGAAGTCAAAGAGCTGCCCTAGTGCAACCGGCGATTTACAATTTCTGGCGTCAACAGCATCCCTTAGACTCAATGTGACACTACACATGTGCGACACTTACAACGATCGGCCGCCATACGTAACGATACGAATGGTGTCTCTAAGTGTATTTCTTTGCTGTTGCGGCATCCTTACGGGTTGTCCTGAACCGCCACTCACACCAGACGCGCCTTTTGTATCGGTCGAGCACGGCCAAGCACAAGTATCCATTGAACTAGTTTCACTCGGCAAGGCGGGGAAAAACCTCTCGCCGTCTGAGATTATCATTTTTGGACCCTATCACAAAGCAACTAAGACGATCACACCAATGCCTGGTGAGTATAGTTACGATAATGACGAAGTTCCTTCTTTTTTGATTTTCACTCCACACCAACGAGTATCAGAAGATGTTTACTATGCCGCGCAGGAACTAGTTCGCGGTCAAATCACTGAATATGACCACTCGTTTTGGAACCCTGATGAAGATCCGACCAGCATTCTCATTTGCCCACCTGATGAGTCCCTATTACCTGCGAACCACCTAAAGTTTTACGTCCATTTCAGCAGACCCATGCGGCCAACTGAATCGTGGGAACATTTTTCGCTGAAGGATTTACGCACGGGTGAACTTGTGCCGCGCCCATTTCGTCACATCGATTTATGGGATGAACAGAACAGACGACTTACATTGTGGTTTCATCCGGGGCGGCAAAAGACCGGAGTCAATTTAAACGAAGATCTGGGGGGTATACTAACCGCCGGCCATAGATATCTACTATTAATTGATCCTCAATGGAAAACTCAAGCGGGCCAAGCATTAGACGGCAGTGTTAAGAAAAGATACGCATTTACGGCCATCAACGCCGATCATGAACAACCCGACTCCAACAATTGGAAACTGACACCGCCGACGGTAGATACGGTACAGCCTCTTATTATTTCCTTTGGAGAAATGCTCGACTTCGCGACCGCCAGGAAAGTCATCACAGCTTGCTCCAACAATGAAAAGATTATTGAGATTTCACAACAAGCTGACTGGGATGGAACTCGTGTCAAGATATTCCCCAGTAAACCGTGGGCAGCGGGAAACTATACGCTCGCGCTCAACCCGCGACTAGAGGATCTAGCTGGTAACAGCCTCGAACGGCCATTTGAAGTTGACCTAAGCTCTGAAACGACGGACTTCGCGAAGAAGCTAACGCTTACTTTCGAAATTAATCAATAAGAGTTACACAACTAACGATTCGATTTCCCGGCTACATCTAACAACAAAGAATTGGATACGTTGTTTCCAAAATCGTCATAGCGATCGAATGTCCAAACAACATCTTTCGTCTTTGGATTGATTTCAACCAACAGTGGTTGCCCCGACCCAGCGTGGCAGTTGCCAATGACGTAATTGCCATTCGGCAACACTTCGAGCGTAGTAATCCAAGCGAAAACGATGCCCGACAACTCCTTTTGTGTCAATTTCCACACAATTTTTTTCTGTAGTGTTACCTCTAATACCACATGGCCATTGCCACATCCAATAAGTGTATTTCCATTTCCTAGGCGCACAGCAGAAAACGCTTGATTCCCGTATGCCTGGGGTCCATGACCGCCGGCGCGGTTTTGTGTCAGCGGTACATCGTATGTCCAAATAACTTTACCGGAATCAAAATCATATTCTCTTATTTTTCCATCACCTTCATGCGCGACTAGATAGTTTCCGTTCTTGATTTTTCTAACCAAGCGGGTATCCCGATGCGGATGAGAGGAATCAACGACTAGTTTTGTTTCTTTTACAATTTTTCCATCTCGGTTGACTTCGATAATCCTTCCCACACCTGACTCAGCAATCATCACATTGCCATTGCTGAGTGGCTGAAATGCATGCACTTCTAAGGGCTTGCCTTGATTGCCGTTTTGGGTGCGTGAATTATACGACCATACGATTTTTTTGTTCTCACGTTCTATCTCAACAATTTCGTGCATGTTTCGTTGCACCATAATGTTGCCGTTCGCAAGAACGTGAATGTCGTGGATTCCACCAAATGGCATTTGCCAAGTTGTTTCACCCGCTTTATTAACGACCGCTAACCCATTTTTCCCATGCAACAGGACCTCATGTTGAGCTTGCACACAGGTGCAGCAACTAAGAAATAACATTAGCATCAACGCAGTAGATTTCATCTCAACTCCCAAAAAACAAAAACAGATAATTTACGTTAATTATTATAGCGTAATATTTGAATACATTTTGAATTAACGATCACTTACGGCCTAACACATCCGCAACTTCGTTGCACACTTTCTCCAGCACACGCGTTTGCGACTCAATTGTAAATGCACCGATGTGCGGAGTAAGATACACATTTTCCATAGACGCTAATCCCGTATTGTGGACATCCACTGGCGGTTCAACCTCACGAACGTCCAATGCTGCCGCTCCGATTTGCTCCGAGACTAAACTAGCGACCAAAGCTTTCTCGCAAACCACTTCACCTCGAGCAGCGTTGATAAACCAACTTCCTTGCTGCATTTTTGCGAAGGCAACTGCGTTAAACATACCCTGCGTTTCAGCGGTCAAGGGCACATGACAAGAAACGACGTTGGCAACTTCCAATAGTTCATGAAAACCAACAAGGGAAACGTCCAGTTCTTGCAACACCCCAGCATCCTTGGGCAAATATTCATCATGGGCGACAATCTTCATGCCGAACGCCGCAGCACGTCGGGCAACCAATTGCCCAATCCTTCCGAATCCTACTAAACCAAGCGTTTTTCCATGTAGCTCGACGCCGTTAAATCGCATGCGGTCCCAACCACCCGCTCGAGTGGTTGAAATAGCCGCTGGCAATTCCCGCGCCATCGTCAGCATCAAACCCATCACGAGTTCTGCCACTGCCAATGAATTTTCAGCGGGCGTGTTGCAGACGGCAATACCTAACTGCTCAGCAGCGACAGTATCAATATTATCTAAACCGGCGCCCGCGCGGCCAATCACCTCGAGTCGCTTGGCAGACTCGATTAGCTCGCTTGTAAGTTGAGTTTGATTACGCACGATCACTGCCCGCGCATCCTGCATTGACATCCTTAGCCCTACTGGGTCACGCCAAATATCGGGGAGGCACACAACTTGAAATCGATCGCTTAACCAGTCCACTGCGGGGCCTTCGATCAGTTCCGTTAGCAGTATCTCAGGCATCTTCGACCTCGACCTCTCTTTTTAGCTGTAGCGATTTCATTAAGGTATCCACGACCCGTTGCGTATCGAATGATTCGCGGAACCACCGTTCGTCTAATGTACCTTCACGCACAATTTCGCAAAACCGTTGGACCATCTCAGTCTGCTGGACTACGCCTGCACTTAAGTGCGTCTCACTGTTACCACTTTCGCCATGGGTCCAAAAACGGGGAGCATCAATATTAGTCGGCGCGAGGAAATCATCGCAGACCAAATTACCCTCTTCACCAGCCACTTCAAACCATTTCCTTAAACCCATATCAAAGCCACAGTCAAATGCTGCCGTTCGTTGGTTGCTGAACCACATCATAACCGCCGCATTGATGTCGACTCCTCGGTGATATTCGGCCGTAGCGTATACTCGCTGGGGCAGTTCGTCGAACGCCCACAAGGCGGCGCGAATGCAATACCAACCGAGATCATAGATCGCTCCACCTCCAAGAGCCGGATTGAACCGTATTTGTTGCGGGGTGTCTGCAATATTGACCGTAAACGCTGAGGTGATACGGCGTAGCCGCCCCAATTTCCCACTTGTTAAAACCGTTTTCATTTCCGCAGTCCGTGGGTGATGCGACCACATCGTTCCATCCATAAACTGTACGCCATTGGCTTTGCAAGCTGCGAACATTGTGGCCACTTCTTGAGTATTGAGTGCGGTTGGTTTTTCACATAAGACGTGCTTTCCCGCTTCCGCCGCCCTCACGGTCCACTCACAGTGCAGAGACGGAGGCAATGGGATATATACTGCTTCAATACTTTCGTCAGCCAACACTTCTTGATAACTACCATAGGCTTGAGGAGCACCATGCTGGGTTCCCCACGCTTTTGCCAACTCAAGGTTACGACTGCCAATGGCCACCAGTTCCGCAGATGCGGCGGCCTTGATTGCCTGGCCTACCTTGGTGGCGATGTTTGCGGTTCCTAACACACCAAATCGAACTTTGTTCATCGTCGCATTTTCGCTTTCAAGTTGGCATCCGAAGGAATAGTAAAAACAAATATCGTCCAGCCCGCCATATTTTACTCAATATCCAAGCTGCCAAGCGAATAGTAGTTGATTAGACGCAAGTTAAAATTCAAAAACCTTCCAAAACAACTCTTCATTCTGAGTTGGGTCGAGGTTAAAGTAAAAAGATGACCACCAGCCAACCTACACCGATTTATGATCAACTTAATACACTAGACGCTATTGATTCTTCGTACGACAAGCGTAAAGCTATCGACGAACTCGATCAAGACGTTACCTATAGTGTCAGTGTGGTTCTAGAGAAAATCGCCAAGAATTATAGTTATGTTCGCGAAGACGGATATCGCGATTCTTATTATGTCACAGGCACCATCAGTGACTCGGAATATCTTGTAAAAGTTATTTTGCCGGCGACTATGAACAGCGAGGTTGAATCTTGGAACGAAGGCGAAACAATAGTTCTCGAAGCAGTAATTAGTGACTGGGATCTTGCTTATAAACAATTTGGGCTACTTGGACGTAGTTCGATCGGGGTTGAAACGGAAGTCGACTCGGTTGCAGACGAAGCCGTAAAATCGACGCCAGATGAAACGGAACACGACTTACAATCGGTCGGCCCGATAGAACAGGCTGACATAATCAAGCCTCAACAACGGGCAGTCATCGTTGAGGAAGTAGAACCAAAGAACGAGAAACCAGGCCCGGTTGATCGCGTTGAAGCCGAAGTTGAAGCCGAAGTTGAAGCCGAAGTTGAAGCCGAAGTTGAAGCCGAAGTTGAAGCCGAAGTTGAAGCCGAAGTTGAAGCCNNGCCGAAGTTGAAGCCGAAGTTGAAGCCGAAGTTGAAGCCGAAGTTGAAGCCGAAGTTGAAGCCGAAGCCGAAGTTGAAGCCGAAGCCGAAGTTGAAGTTGAAGCCGAAGTTGAAGCCGAAGCCGAAGTTGAAGTTGAAGAAGTCATTGACTTAGAATCAATGGGGACACAACCAACAGACCCAGAAGATGCAACACCAGTAAACCACGAGCTTGATAATTTCATTGAACAAATGGAAGGCCCAACTCCGCTGGAACAACTTGCCGCCGACCACGCTGACTCTCAACCGAATGATTCTGAAGGTGAAACCTCAATACCAGCGGCCATCCCGGTATTGGGCGACGTGCCTACTTTACAAGACGTACCAACCCGAGCGGCCATATCGACTGGACCAGATACCGAACGATTTGCGAACCACTCGCCAGTACGCCCGACCCGATTACCGGTCGAAGTGGAAGCGGACGAGTCGCAGGATCAAACCAAGAAGATTGTCAAGATTACGATTTTTATTTGCGTAGGTATCGTGTTGTTAATGTGCCTTTGTTGTGGAGTATTCTCGGGCTAGCGTAGACGGTGCAAAAAACCGTGCTCCCGCAGCGTACTTACAATTCCTGGCGGCATTCATCCCTCGTGACTGAAACAGAGTACAATGAATGGCTATTAAATCCAAACGTCGTGCCATCACCTTGTAGTCGAGATTCCCCATGGTCGTAAAACATTTCTTATTTGCCATCGCTATTACGTCCATTTTACTTGCGACAACAGTTCATGATGCGGTCGCCCGAGAATCTTGGGAAGGTTCCATTTCTGGCAGTCCAGATCCACCGCTACCATTTAAACTTACGCGGGTTTACCCAGAATTGACATTCAATCAACCCGTGGTGATTACGCGTGGTCCAAACAACAATCGACTCTATGTCTTAGAACGATCCGGCAAACTTTATAGTTTTCCGGAAAACATTACCCCGGATACTACGGCGGATCTAGCCATAGATCTAGGTAAAACGCGAGCCGCAAAATCCGCTTACGCATTTACTTTTGATCCCAATTTTGCCGACAACCACCACGTTTACATGATGATCATCGATGCGAACAATGACCCAACGGGGAGTGTCATTTCGCGGTTCACAATGACAAATCAGGACCCACCAACCGTTGACCCGACGAGTGAACGTGAACTACTCCGCTGGAAATCCGGTGGGCACAACGGCTGCTGTCTAAAATTCGGCCCGGACGGCTACTTGTATATTTCTACCGGCGATGGCGCACCTCCGTCACCGCCAGATGGCAATAACACTGGACAGGGCGTAGACGACCTCCTTTCTTGTATATTGAGACTTGATGTTTCCAAAGATTCCAACAAATCCAGTGGTGAAACTTTGCCATATACCATTCCGTTGGACAATCCGTTTGTCAACATGGACGGTGCTCGAGGCGAGATTTTTGCATTTGGCTTCCGTAACCCATGGCGTATGAGTTTCGACCAAGACACGGGTGAGTTATGGGTGGGAGACGTCGGCTGGGAGCTCTGGGAAATGGTATTCCGTGTCGTTAAGGGAGGAAACTATGGCTGGAGTGTAACAGAGGGTCCACAGGCTGTTCGCAGTGACCTAGAAACCGGTCCTGGTCCCGTCATCACTCCCGTCACTTCACATCACCATAGTGAAGCGCGTTCAATTACCGGAGGCCTAGTTTACCGTGGCCACCATCAACCATTGTTGGGTAAATATCTATATGGAGACTATGTTACGGGCATTTTCTGGTCGCTTACAAACAAAGGTAACAAGCTTACATCACGAGAGAAGATTGCCCACTCCCCCCTTAAGGTTATTGGTTTTGGTGAAACCTCGTCAAATGAAATGCTCGTATTAAGCTACGACGGCGGTCTCTATCGCCTCGATGAAAACATTGTCGAAACCCAAACCAATGAATTTCCTCGACTAATTAGTGAAACGGGGTTGTTCACAGAACACACGACGCCCGCAGTTGGAGTCGCTTCCTACAAAATCGCCATGCAACAGTACGCCGATGGTGGCTGGAGTGAACATGTTATCGCACTGCCTAACGATCAAGTGGTAATGCTTAACAAAGACGGTAGTATGCAATATCCCGACGGAACGGTACTAGGAAAAACAATCTTCATTAATGAGTGGCAAAATCGGCACCGCCGCCCAGTGGAAACTCAAGTCATGTTCATGCAGGGCGGGCAGTGGCAATTCTATACATATGCGTGGCGGGCCGATCAATCTGACGCGGACCTAATCCCCGCTGATGGAGATTACCTAAATATCGAAACGCACGATAAATATGTACCCGGCGAAAAACGGACACTCCACTGGAGGCTACACAGTCGAACCGAATGCGTAACCTGTCACAATGGACGTTCACCAGTACTAGCGTTTCGCAGTGATCAACTACACGCCAACCTTACTGGGAATAATTTGGCGCAACCCACGCAGTTGCAAACACTGGTCGTCGCTGGATTAATCCGTAACGCCCAACCTGTCGGCGGCGCAGAAAATACCAGCAAAATCGAAGGCATTTCCGATCAAATTAAACCGATGGTCGGCTGGCGAAACCAAGACCACGAGGCGCTAGCACGCAGTTACTTGCACGTCAACTGTGCCCATTGCCATCAACCTGAAGGAGGTGGAAACGCGACTGTGGACTACAGGTTCTCATCTTCTGGTGAACAACGAAAACTAGTCAACCATCGACCTACCCGCGGAAGTTTTGGAATCCCTGACGCGCGGTTAATTTCAGCAGGTGATACTGGTGGCAGCATCATCCTCTATCGTTTATCGGTTATGGGTTTGGGTCATATGCCACATTTGGGATCACGCATTCCTGATGTTCGCGGAATTCGACTCATACAAGAATGGATCGAGGCGATGCCGGTACCCGCAGAAACTGAATTGACCATCACGGTCGATGCCAAGTCAAGATCGAAAAGATCTGAACAAGATGTTGCAGTCGCGATAGATCGCGTTTTGAATTTACTCGCTACAGAGAACCACAACGCTCCACTCAAGCAACTCAGAATAACTGCGACTAATACCGTGGAAGTTTCGCCGTTTGAGTTTAGCCTGTATGAACGATTTCTAGCACCTAACCAGATTCCCAAACGATTGGGAGACTTGGTGGTCCCGACAACGATCCTTGCGTTAGACGGCGATGCAAGTCGGGGAAGCAAACTATTCTCAAGTACTGACGGAATCCAATGCAAGAACTGTCATCAAATTGACGCCGAAGATCGTGTCGGAAAAGCAGTCGGCCCATCCTTCGAGGACATTCGCAAGCGATTGAACCGTGCGGAAATATTGACCAGTATCTTGGAACCTTCAAAACAAATCGACGCGAAATATGCGCATTACGTTATCGAGACGGTTGATGGTCGCGTCCTCGGCGGCGTACTCAAGGAAAAGACCGCCCAACAACTGATAATTGTCAGCGCACAGGGAAAAGAACTCATTATTCCCGCCCAGGACGTTGACTTTTTCGAACGACAGGACAAGTCAATGATGCCTGATCTACAAGTGCGGGACATGACTGCCCAACAGGTCGCCGATCTACTCGCATTCATTAGCGATAAATCCCGCTAATTTGAAGTAATGCCCGTGGTGATATTGGCCCGTTCTGAAGCGAAGTGCCCCTTCCTATCAACTCTTAGCGCGATGTTGGCACAGCGATTGCGTATATACTATATATACCGATCGAAAACTCCCCAGTACAGGCCGTGTGGTACACCGTAAACCGCACTAAACGATTACCAAACCCAGTTAAATAGTGTCGCTAATCCAACTCATCTGTCGCTATTTTGATGACACTTACCTAAAACGAATCCGTATGAAATCACACTTCAAACATAATCGACAATTCCATCAGCTCTGGATCGAAACCCTAGAGCAGCGAATTGTATTAGCGGGCATTGCGCCACATTCATTTGCATTTGATTTGATCGATTTGTACGACATGCGGCGACAACCCGACTTTCAGGAAATCGATGGACATGCCATCGGCATTGCCCTGATAGACACAGGTGTTGATGGTAACCATGAGTTACTTCGTGATAACTACGTCACAAGTTTGGATTTAGTTTATGGCCAAGCAGGGAACTATTATTCATCAAATCACGGTACGCACGTCGCTGGCATTGCTGCCTCTACGGATCCCAACATTGGCGTTGCAACCGATGCCGATATCATTTCCTTACAGGTTTTCTCAGAATCCGATGGCTATGCATCGTGGCTCGACATTTTAGAATCCTTGCAATGGGTTCGCGAAAATCACCACACGTACAATATCAAAGTCGTGAACATGTCGCTCGGCGCAGGAATGTTCAATACCGCGGCCACCGGCGCCGCAGTAACTCAAGACGTCTATCAAGAAATACTAAATCTAGAACAATTGGGGATCAGTGTCGTCAGCGCTGCAGGTAATGAATACGGCTTTGATCGCAATGGCATCAACTTCATGTCCGAAAACGCTAACGCTCCTGGAATCTACAGCACGATTGTCGTCGGCGCTGTTTGGGAATCCTACGAAGGAGGTGGATTTTGTCTAGGAAATTATGTTTGTGACGTAACCACAGGTGCCGACCGTATTATCCATTACAGTCAACGACCACCTCAACACAACAATGTCATTTTCGCACCAGGTGCATTTATTAATAGCACCGTGCCAGGTGATAATTTACAAGAAATGGGGGGCACGAGCATGGCCGCACCCATGGTTTCTGGAGCAATCGCATTAATGCAAGATGCTGCGATGACTTTTGGGGGACGGTATTTAAGCACTAATGAAGTGCAAACAATACTACGCAGCAGCGCTGACACGATACATGACGGCGATGACGAGAATTCTATTACTACGATCGATGGAGTCGATTTCGCCTATACCGACAACGATTACCCTCGACTCAATGTGCTCAATGCCGTTGAACAAGTACGCACCCTAGTCGAAGGAAATGGCGAACCAACCAATCGGTACCTTCCTAACAGTGGTGATCCTAATAGTACATTCTCCGGTGCATACCAAGGACCTGTATTACCTCTGCACTGGAGTGTGTACGACAATAACTCGGACGAGGCAATTATCGTCAAAGGGATACTCGGTACGGATGCGCGACGATTTGAAATCGGCGATTTCGACGTCGACATGTTTTCCTTTGAAGTTACATCTGCTGGCATTGTCATCCTTGAGACATCACCGTGGAACGCAAGTCGCGATCCCGCCGATACCGTGTTGAGATTATTCGACCATCTAGGAAATCAACTCGCCGTCGATGACAACACTGCCGGCAACGGTTTTTCTCACCTCGAAGCGGCAATTCCTGTCGGGCAATACTATGTCGGTGTCAGTGGCGCAGGAAACGACATCTACGATCCCAACGTTTCCGGATCTGGGCAATCAGCCGATCGCGGATATTATCGCCTCGCTTTTAGCTGGGCTAATGATGACCTTAACGGCTTTCTGGATACTGCCGTGCAGGTCTCTTTCAACCAAGGACAAACTCAATTTGACGGACTCATCGGAGCGGATTATGGAACATACGTCGGCACACAAGATGTCGATCTCTTTCGAATAGTGGTTCCTGACGACGGCGCGATCTTAGTGGATATCGACACTCCCTACGTCGATGGTTATGTGGATTCCTTTTTACGGGTCTTTGACGCCGACGGCGTGGAAATTACTTATAGCGATGATAATTTGCAAACTGATATTTTTGGCTACCAAGTCGAATACGCAGACGACACCTATCCAGGATTAGTGTTTAATGATCCCATTGATCGCCAGTACTTTGACGGGCACACTCGAGACAGCTTTGTACTCGGTGGCGATTTGACTCAAGGCCAAGTTCTCTATTTTGGCGTTTCCGGCTATGGTAACGACGTCTACAACCCGATGAGCGCCGACGGTAGACGCAACACTGTCGGAGGCACGTACGAAGTTTCGTTTCAATTCGAGTCCAAGGATTTATCGGGTACCATCAATCAGGCCATGAATTTACCAGACGCCGGCACTTGGTACGAGGAGTTTATTTACTATGACTGGGACGGCGTTGCTGCCGACTGGGCAGTTGTTAGTGACAAAGACATCGATTTCTACGGCCTGACTTCACCTACCAACGGTGTATTCGAAATCGACATTGATTCCTATTCATTGCCGGACAACGACGATGTACTTGATAGTGTAATTACGGTGTTTGACCAAGATGGAAATTACGTAGCCCAACGAGACTGGGATTTCGTGACCGACGGGCAATGGGACGCCAAGATACAATTTCTCGCCACTGCGGATACAACCTATTACGTGGCTATCAGTGGAATGGGCAATCAGGCATTTGACCCATTTATGATCGGCGACGCATTACCAGGGGACATGGGTTACTATCAAATCAAATGGGATGTTTATGCCGACGAGGCTTATAACACGCTCAGTGATAACCGCATTGGTCACAGCGGAATATTGGACTTAGAGCTTGGCGATAATCTCACCGCGGAAATTGGCTATGACGATGCCTTCGCGTTAGATGCCCACGACGTTGACCTTTATCGTTTCACCCCAACTCAAAGCGGCGATTACATGACATGGACTACACTTCCTGACGAGTGGAGTTCCGATACGGTTATGCGTTTATTCGACGCCAATGGTACTGAACTGGCTATTAACGACGACGATCCTGCCGGCGGTATCGGCAGTTACCTGAGCTACTCATTCACGGCAAATGATACTTACTACATTGGCATTAGCGGGTTTAACGAACAGAGCAGCGCCTACGATGCGGTTACTGGGGCCGGTACTACTGCCGGTTCGATGGGTGCTTACACCATAAGCTTAGCTCACACCGACCTGCCTCCGACGGTTGATCCGCTCGCCAATATCATTGTTCAAGAAGATAGCGAATCGTATCAACTTCAATTAAATGGACTGAGCTCTGGTGCTGGAGAATCTCAACAATTTCAACTGCGTGTTTTTGCCTCCAACACAGATATTGTAACAACACTTGCCACGCATGTCCTCAACGCCCCCGCGGCCACAGTCGATTTCACTTTAGCAAATAATCAATTTGGAACCAGCGCCATTGTGATTGAGTTAATGGATGGTGGCTATGACAACGACTTAGCAACGTTAATTGACAACCAATACTTCATCGAAGAATTCTCCTTTACAATTGATGAGATCAACGACACACCAATTGTTGATGACACTCAATACACGCTATCAGAAAACCAGGTATTATCTCCCGATCTCGCCAACGACTTGTACCATCTTGCGACCGATCCGGACGTTAATCTACTCAATTTCGACATCGTCACGGCGCCTCAGTTTGGGCAACTAGAATTGCAACTTGACGGATCTTTTCGGTACATTCCAAACGAGAATTTCAATCGCCAGGATTCCTTTAGTTTCATTGTCAACGATGGCAACGTCGACAGCAATATTGGCCAAGTCAACATTCAAATGCAGACGCAGTACGAGTGGTTCAATGGTGCGTTGCTCGGTGACACCAACGATGACGGTCAATTGGTTCCCGCCGATGCATTGATGCTGATCAACGAACTGAACAGTCTTGGTGGTGGACCATTGGCTGAAAATCGTGAAGGCGGCATGCAAGCACCGTTCTGGGATAACAGCCGCGACAATCAGTTTTCCTCGATCGATGTTTTGGTAGCGATCAATGAGCTGAATCGATTGTTTGCAGAAGGAGAGCAAACATCTGTTGCTGAGGGCGAAGCGTGGGTCAGTCGCGTCGAGGACTATTTCGCAGCGGGACACCTCATCGCAAACAGGTCGAGTGGCCGCACTAACGAATTATTTTCGGCGACACTCGACATCGACACAACTGCGGCGGAAATTGCGTTTGCAGATCACGACCTAATCACCCACGCGAAACTCTCGCCGCTGGCAACGCTTCAGCGAGAAGATGTCACGCAACAGGCCGAGGAGAATGAACCCACAGACATCCATGAATTGAGTGCGTCCGCTGAAGCACTTAGTGAATGCCCGTTAGAGATCGTAGACGCGTAATGAACCGTCGGCGCAAGCGATCGCGAAACGGCGACCGTCCGGAGTGAAATCTAATCCTCGAACAGCCTTATCCACTTTCACGACGTGAAATGGCTTTTGCTCGATCGGCTTGGTTTTTTCAGGTTTAACAACTTCGGTCGATTCGTTTTTACCCGCATCCGAAGCTACGTCCGAATCAGTGCCAGCTTCAGCCTCCGATTCTACGACAGCGGGTTCATCCAACCGCCAAAATTCCACCGTGCCATTATTACTTTGCCCAGCAAAACATCCGACAACAAAACCACCTGCGTGGAAATGCACTCCCCACTCAATACCTGGTTTGTTATCCTTGGTCCGCAAATGATGTGTTATTTCCTTTGTTCCCCAGTCAATGATGCAAATAATTGGATCCTGTTGGCCAGCAAACGCATTGACGACATTGGTCGTCCCGGCACAGCCCAATAGAGTGCCATCATGGTTAAATGCCATCGCTCGCGCACCGCCCATGTCCGCTTGAAATTTCAAATCAAAACCGGTCATCACCGACGCATCAATTTTACTGCGTTGTTTGCCATCCTTAAGCCCCCAAACGATAATCTCCCCCATGATGTCTTCCGACACCATTTCCTCTCCGTTGGGATGAATCATCACAGCCCACGGGTGTCGCCCGTGGCCCGCGCAATATCGACGCAACTTCATTTTTTTCGCAGACCACACTTTGACCAACTTGTCATTTCCACAAGTCACAATTGTCTTGCCATCCGGTGCGACGTGCACCCACCGCGAAAACCCCTGGTGCGCTTCGATCATCTTCGCCGCGGTTACTTGTAATTGCATCACAGCCGGTTGAGCTTCTTCTTTTTCTGTTTTCGCAACAGCCGCTGCGATTTCTACTTCAACTATCTCCGCTGGCTCTACATCCCAAAATCCAATTCGACCATCCCACCCCGAACTCAATAACGTCTTGCCATCTGCGGAGAAATCCAAACGACGGACCCAACTATCGTGTCCCAAATAGGCCACCTTGTCGCCAGTCTCCAAATCAAAACGGTAAATACCATAATCTTCGGCTCCCACGAACGCATATTTCCCCGCAGGGTCAACGCGGCACGTCGTTAGCGGCCGTTCATGCGTGAACTTTTGAATTTCCTTTGCCTTCGTCGGATCGACCTTCGCCATCTCCGTATCGCTAGCAACCGCTGAATCAACGGGTTTTGAATCGTCACGACAACTCATGACAGCAACTCCTTAATGGGTTCGGTAACAGGGTCGCCGATGGGAATCGAGCGACCGTCGATGTCATGATTTTGTTGCGAATCGATACCAACGGCTTGCAAATATGTATGAAATAGATGACCACCATCCACTTCTCGATCTTTCACTGCTGTCCCATCTGCATTCGTTGACCCCACCACTCCGCCCGGCTGTATGCCACACCCCCCCATAGCCACTGATAGCGAAGTGCCCCAATGGTCACGGCCAAACTTATGGTTGATCTTTGGCGTGCGGCCAAATTCAGAGTAGACAATCACTAGAACGTTATCCAGCATCCCACGTTCTTCAATATCGCCCAGCAAAGTAGCAAAGGTTTTGTCAAATTCGTCGAGTTGTTCCACATGGAAATTAAAATTTTCGGCGTGGGTGTCGTACCCATGATGGGTCACTTTTACACAAGTCACACCTTCTTCGAGTAATGTCCTTGCCAACAAACAACGGCGGCCAAACCAATGTCGACCGTAGCGATCCAATTCCTGCTCGTCTTGGTCACCAAAAAGATGCGTTCGCTTAATTAACTGACGCGCTTGGTCAAACGATGTATCATAGGAGTCGATCAACGAGCGACTACGACCAGTTTTGAACTGTTGATTCAGTTGCAAACGTAAATTTTCACCGCGGAGAGCTAAATCCTCGGATACTCCTTCCGGTAAACCTAGATGCTTCGGCGGCTTCACACCTTCGAGTCGCATCTGGGCATGTTGCGATTCGAGAAACCCCGCCGTTTCGCCGGACAAACCCCGCGTTGTAATGTGAACAAAGCCTGGAAGCGGGTTGTCGGGATGGCTCAAATATTTAGAGGCGACTGAACCAACATAAGGGTAGGTACCGGCCGGCCGGCCTTTTTCCATAAACAACATCCCCTTATTATGGTCGTTAGTGCGCAAGTTAATACTACGCACAATCGATAACAAATGCATTTTCTTGGCGGTGTGCGGCATTAGTTCACAGATTTGTGTACCCGGCACCGAAGTAGGAATTGCTCGAAATGGTCCGCCAAAGGTTGTCCCCGGCTTGGGGTCCCACGATTCAAATTGGCTAACGCCACCCTGTAAATACACCTGCAAGATTTGTTTCTGCTGCCCCTTCATTTTTTCAGCCATCACTGGCGAAAGTAGGTTACCAAATCCAGCCATCGCACCCGCCATTAACCCACCACCCATAAATCCACGGCGTGATAAATCATGATCAATAGCATTACAACCTTTATTGCGTCTCATGGTCATCGGTATAAATACTCTTTCTTCATAAAAGGAACTAGCAAGCCACTTATCTTACAAATCGGTATTCGGCACTGCACAACAGCGTGCGCATTAACTCCTGAACCGCTAACTGTTCCGCGTCGCCGGTAGTCGCCATAAATTCCTGCGCTAGCTTAATTTCAGCAGGCATCGGATTGCGCGAGTACACGTGTAAATACAACTTTTCAATCATTGTGACATCATCTTTACAAGCAACAAGTTCGTCGATTAAATACCCTCCGCCGGGTGTCAATCGTGCCGTAATCTCCGGGCCGTTGATTAGATACAAGGCATGGTTTGCCGAAGCTGCAAATTTCAACGCGGTATTCTGAGAAGCAAACACAGCGACGATCTCGTCGAATGGTGCCTTTAATGCCGCTGTGACTTTAGCTTCAACCAACACTTGCCCGGCAACAGTCGCTGCATCGAATTCTTTGTTTTTGCTCAACAGTGCTGCCTCTGCTGCTTTCGTCTGTTTTTGCACTTCACCTAGCGACTGCAATAACGTCCAAGCAAATTGCTCTGGGCTCAGTGGTTTGATCGCTGCGGTGAAATATTTATTCGCCATAGGAAACGTGTCGCCATTGAAATAACTTGATCGTTGATAGGCCCGGGACATAGCGATTTCTTTGAACAGAAACTTCAGGTCATATTTATGGTCTCGTAGTCCGTCTGCCAATGCTTGCAGCAAGGAAGGGTGCGAAGCGGGATTGGCTTCGTGAAACAAATCAAGTGGTTCAACGAATCCTTGCCCCATCATTTGAGCCCAAATCCTGTTTGTAATATTCAAACGAAAAGCGGTATTTTCATCGCTAATCATACTCGGGCCAAGTTGCAAGCGACGATTGTATTTTGGCACTCCCCGATTCGTCTTATCCGGCTTCGTCTCGTAGGGTTCTTTGTCCGCAGGTGGATCTGACAACTCCGTTAACGCCAACATCCTTGGTTGCGTCCTACCCTCTTCACCGGTAAACACCGACGTAAATGTAACGTCGCCTTCAACCTTGTCCCCGATCGACACCGCCTTACTCTGGGGGTCGGTGAACAAATAACTCCTTTTCAAGAATGCGGCTAATCCGTAGTAATGTTGTTGAAAGTAATCATCAATCTGTGGGTGATCGTGACATTGAGCACATTGCAAGTCGCGACCGAGGAATACTTGGCCGATCACTCGAACTGTTTCTTCGCGTTTGAGTTCTCGATCCAGCAGAAACCGACTCGCTCCGCGCTTTGACTTATCCGCACCATCTGCCGTCAAGATTTCAAGCACTAACTGGTCGTACGGCCTGTTGTCACCAAAAGACTGTCGCAGGAACTCGGAAAATTCACTCGGCGCTATAAACTTCTTAGGCAAACGTTGCATCAGCATGACGTCAAACTTGTACTGCATGTGGCGCGCGTATTGCGGACTTGCTAGCAACCGGTCAATCAACTGTTCACGCTTGTCGGTCCCTTTGTCGTCAATAAAAGATTGCAACGCTGTCACCGTCAACGGCCGACCCGATAAATCCATACTGATCCGCCGAGCAAACGTATAATCATCACTAGCAGCCGCTGGGTTTCCAACTTTCGAATCTTGCGACGCTAGAATTTCTGCGTCAATGATGCTGCGCAACTGTCCTGTAGATTCCTGACCGAATACTGCGGTTGGAATCGACGGAAGAAGACAGCAAATTACGACTGCCAATATAGGTAGGAACTTGTGCGTTGGCATCTTTATATTATACCTTCTTCTGGTTCGCTGCGCAACAGCAACTGATTTTCCGCAATAAAAGAATCCAGACGGATCAACGACCATTTGCAAAACAAGAATTCAATTTTTGCCACGGTGTCAAAAATCAAGAACTCTACAAACTACTTTTTTACGATAGTGCGTCGCCGGCAACACGCTCTGGCAAGTAAACTTTGACAGGGCAAACACATCTATCTAAAAACAGATGACTACCAAATCTTTTGGGTTGATTAAACATCAAGGGCCGATATTTTAGTACAACCATAGCATGCTATTTATATTTAGATTCATCATGTATTGAGTTAACGCACCATGCATATTACGCATTGTCAAATCTACCTCGTCGAAATCAAACAGACGTCACCACTAGCGCCTTATCGTTCACATATCCGCACGACAGATACCACCACAAAAGCGATCGTTGAACTGATCACCGACACCGGCATCGTAGGCTGGGGCGAACACAATCAGAATTTCCTAGATGGCATAAGCATCGCTGGGCAAAACAGCGCCGCGACGGAATTCATCGATGGCTGGGATCCCTACAACATTGAACAATTCCACGCTGAAAATCCATTTGACACTCGCCTGCGATGCGGCTTGGAAATGGCGATGTGGGACATCATTGGCAAAGCCAATAATTTGCCACTTTACAAAATGCTGGGAGGGAAAGTCCGCGAACGGATTGCACTAGCGGCGTGCATGGGCATTCAAAGCTACGAGGGAGCAGGGGAGATGGCGCGGTGGTATGTTGAGCAGGGATTTACGGCACTCAAGACCAAAGCGGGCAGCGACGCCCAAGAGGATCTTGATATGGTGCGGGGAGTACGAGATGCTGTTGGGGACCAGCTCAAATTGAGAATTGACCCGAACCGAGCATACTCTAATGAAGAAGCAGCGAAATTGGGTCGTGAGCTTGAACCCTACGGCTTGGAGTATTTCGAACAACCGATTATGGCCGACCCGTTGACCGATGCGGCTTGGCTTCGCAAACAGACCTCAACTCCGATCGCATTGAACGAAAGCGTCGAAGAACCCGACAGCGTGTTGGCAATCTTGGCGGCTGATGCGGCTGAATATATCTTACCTGACACGCATATCGCCGGAGGAATTTTGCCCTGTGTGAAGATTGGACATATCGCCGAAGCCGCAAGCATGCCGACGATTATGCATTGCGGCCATGATCTTGGCCTCAAAACTGCAGCCATGCTACATATAGCGACTGCGTGTCCAGCCTACAGCATGGCAAATGATTGCACCTACTATGGCTTGTCAGATGACATCACGTCCGAGATGATTCCGATTGACCATGGACACATGTTCGTTCCGGAAGCGCCTGGGTTAGGTGTCGAAATCGTCAAAGAAAAAGTACTCAAGTACCAAAAGGATTGACCAAGTCAACAAGAGTCCCAATCCTACTGACCGAGCCTACGGAAGAATCTTCCCAGTGGTGTTCCACCATCTTCGAGATGCGAGAGGACTCGCTGAGCCGTTTCGGGTGGAATGAAATCTGGGAGGCTGCCTTCCTCGACCCAACTCCGCAAACGAAGAATGCGCTCTTGGGCTATTTCTTCAGTGGTCGGCAGACCGCCGGGACGATTCAAGTCGACATGGTTCACCGACTCGATTCCTGCGCGAGGGATGATTTGGATCGCATAGCTAAATCCTGGACCGCCCATCCGAGTACTGGCAGCTTTGAGCATGAGGTTACCGTTGGCGTCTAGCGTCGGTTGCATCATGATTTGATTCGGCCCTGGGACGACGGCAACGACGACGATGTTTTGAGTGAAATCGACGGACGGCACAGCGTCAGTCGTGTTCCATTCATTCCACAGTTCCGCAAACGCTGTTTGGTCGACAATGAAATCGTGTCGACTATCGACGTCAGCGAAATCGGAACTCGCTAAGTAGCCTGTAAATTGCTCTGTAACAGTCGTCGGGGTGCCGACGGGTGCATTTGCAAAATCGTGTTGACCGTCACCAAAGCGAAAGTCAAAGATGTTTCTTTCACGGAGCGAACGTATCGCCTGATTGACTTGACCCGCATCAATGTGCTCTGGCAGGATGCCCTGACCGAAGGCTTTTTGCAGGCGATCTACATTGAAATCAACTTGCTCTTGAGTCACTTCGCCGTGGGGTAAGTAGTCTTCCCATTGGTGATCTTGCCGCCGCGCGTCTCGGATTTCAGAGAATTTCATTTGGAACCGTCGATGGATGCCGAGTTGACGCAGGTCACCATGTTCGATATCGAGATCCGCTTGGTCCCCATTGAATTCGTTTAAGTCCGTAAGAATGTCATCAGTCAGTTGGGCTACGGCAGCACGAATGTTCGTCAAGCGTTCGGCGATTAGTATTTGTTCGTGACGCGGTGTATTTAAAAATGTAGTTAAGTCCCCGCGCACGGCAAGCAGATCGGCTGACTTCGCTTCCATTTCGGCAACGACGTTTTGGCTGATGATATCTAAGTCCGCCGGGACAAGGTCTTCCATGGTTTGGATTTCATCAACAAAATCATCCATTTGCTCAAAGACACTTTGATCGGTGACTTCATTGCCATTTAGATTATTGATGATTTGAAGCGCATCGATTCCGGAAACATCTTCATCGCCGTTGACGTCAAAGAACGATTGAACCTGACCGTCCGGAGCAGCATTGTCATTAACAAGATTGACGTGATTGATGACTTGCAATGCATCGATTTGGGATACAAATTGGTCGAAATTTACATCTTGAAAGAGCAGGGGGTTTTGAAATGCGATATTAAGATCCGCCGCAAGCAGATTCCGTGCTTCGAGCGTTTCAATAGTCGGTCTGAATATCGCTTTAATGTTGTTCATGAATCCGCTTCAACTTTTTATAATAATTATATTATATGTTTGTTTGCGCTTATTTTACATATCGACAACATAGAAATCAATCGGTTATCACGAATGTCTAAAAACGAACCCAAAACTACAGTAATTGGCATAAAACATAGAATAATCATAGGAAGTAACCATACTCAACCAAACGGGAAGTCGCGTCTTGATAGATACTCCCCATGCGCAGTTACTCTGGAATTGGTGCCTTAGTTATCAACTTTGCGGCCCTTCGCTTCATTCTATTGTCCTGACCCTACAAATAGATTAATCGTCACAGCTGATACCAACCTGTTGGAAAACCATAATGCCTTACACAATCGACAAACAATTGAAGTATGTTTGTTCCGAATATACGGAATGTGTGATCGTTTTTAAGAATTAGCACCTCGAAGTGCTGCTTCATTTAGCCACGGATAAAATCATGATACAAATTCGCCCACTATATGGTCTAGTAATCTGCCTTGTAGCGTTCGGAGGTGGCATTCTTGGCGCTCAGGAAATTCGGTATTTACCCGCCTTAGAGCAACCGCAGACAGACAATGCAAACCAAATACCGCAGTACTTCGTTTCACAAGCGAACTACCCTTTGCCATCCAAAAAAGCAAATAACATATCCAAAAACGCTGACAACTTTGCGTTCAAATCAATTTCACTAGAAGATCACCACTATTTCCTTGAAAGCGGATATCTGAATTGGAAAATACGCCGCAGTGACCTTGATTACGCGATTTCGGGAAACTTAAACCTCGGGGGCGGACTCGACAATGCAATTCGTCACGAAGTAAAACATCAGTCTGAACCTGGTTTTCGAATGTTGTTTGGCCGGACAAACAAAGACAATTGGAATATCGCATTTGGCCTAACAACTTATTCCGCTGAACAAGCGGCGACTGTTGTGGCTGGTTCGGGGCTAGTTTACGCAACGCTAACAAATCCATATCAATTTGACACCCAAATAGGTCGTGCGGACGCTTCATCAAATTTCGAACAGCGAGTGTACGACCTATATATCAGTCGTCACGTTGGCTTTGGTGGAAAACGTAACGTAAAGATCTTCGGTAGTTTGCGATTTTCCGATCACGACAGTAACAAACGCGTAGACTACTTTGACATCGATGAGATTTCACCTTTAAGTAATATTACGACTGAAACTAACTCGACGGGATTTGGGATACGTATCGGAGGTGAGGGAATTTGGGACATTACCGATCGATCTTATGCCTTCGCATCAGGTGAAACATCGCTTTTGCTTAACAGAGTTAGTACCACCACGGTGAACACACGTACTCCGGGCGGTGGCAGCAACGTGGTTAATTCCGTCGTAGACGAATATACGCAACCATTATCCGTTCTCGGTGCGACAGTCGGTATTGGCCGGAAATTCGGCGCCATCGACATTCGATTGGGTTATGAAATCAACAGTTGGTTCAATCTAGGCGCCAGAACGGCGATCACCAACGATGTTTCTGCGAGTTACTATTCGTATAATCGGGAAGAATCCGACATAATGGTCGAGGGCGTATTCTTACGCTGCAATTGGGAATTCTAACCCCAGGGCAATTACCCTCGAAAACACGAACCGTATATTAGAACCGAAGAACCCAATTTGGTTTTCTGCTTTTGCGGCCTCTTGACCGCAGGGTGAAATCAGTTATTCTTGAGGCCAACACTTGTTACCTTGTAGGATACAAACAAAATGGCGACAATTTCTCGTAGAAGTCGAACGGCCAAACGCCTTGCAGAAAAAGAACAACGCACAATCCGAAAGGCCATGAACACCGACTTAATCGATAGTATTCTAACTGATTTATCCTATCAGGACACAATCGTAAACTATGGAAAAACGGCCTCAAAAAAAGCGGAATACAAGAAAAACAACCAGAGCTCGAACCATGACAACGAACCCCAAAGCATCTGCATTGACAATCTACAACAACTCCACGGAAGTCTATTCCCCAGAGATTTAACACAGCAAATCCAACTTATTCTCGATCAGTACCGCGAAAAGCGACCAGCGAGTGCCGCCGAGTGTAAACAACTAACTGCCCAACTAAATCAGATCGTTAATGGGGCCAAACTCACACTTAGTTACCCACCGACCGACGAGCGGGTCCGGTTACGGGTCATCTCGCCAACTCGCTATGGCAACGCGTATTTTCAATTACGAACCGCAAATGCTAAACAGCAGGCGGTATATACAGGAATTAGGTTTCCATTCCTCACTGTTTCCTAAAGTTATTACGCGTTTCGTTGGGACGCGACGGCAATCCTCTTATTTTTTACCGACTCGTAAAATATCCATTTTTCGAGGATTTGTTGATGCCCAACTCTTGAAATCATGGCTTAAATTCCTATATATTGGCGGCTGTATATCAGTTTATTTACTGATATAAAGCAAAGCAGAAGGATCTGCTTTGTAGTCGCGACAACGGATGTCTTGAAACTTTTTGCTTAACACTGCGCTCAAAAACGCAGATGTATCCGTTGTCTATAATCAAAAAAATCCTCTCTATTTGCCACAAGAAGATCATTCCCATACAACGGACTGGTTACTTCCGTGCGTCGATCCGCGCCGAGCAACTAGAGCCTCGCTTGGTTTTATCGGGGGTTGTTTTATCTGGGTGTAATAACGACGACGAACCAATAACACACGACATAATTGAATTGCACGATGTCCCCGGCAACTCTAATTTGTCCATACAACAACTTATTGAGCTTAAATCCTTACAAAACGTAAACGACGGTACCGTTGAATCTATTTTCGCAACGTTTGAGAATATTTCCGACATGGATGATCTTTACGATCAAATAAGTCATGAGAAAGGCGCCGAATTTAAAGTCGACGATATTGCGGCACGCGCGATTGACGATCTAATTACTAGGCCCCAGCAAATAATTTCAAAAGTGTCCCGTCGGCATAACAACAACATAATGCCTGCCGCGTCTGAGCAAGCCGAAGGTGAAGGCAGTCCGTTGCCAGGGACGATTTACGACAGTCCAACTAACGACACGGTTCACTACTCATTTCACACGAGCAGCAACTCATCCCGTGGCCCGCCCGCTGAAGGTGAATCAAACACAACGGCTGCCGGAGACATTTTCGTCGGCGGCGGCAATTCAGCGGATATTGACACCACACCCAATGTGAATGTCGATACCAATGGTGATGGCCAGGCAGATCTGTTAAATGCAACACTGAAGACGTGGGCATTCGACGCCGCTGAGACTCTCACACTGCAGTTTCCAACCATCTCTACAACGTTATCTTTGGTTGGAGAATTCGCAATTGCGTGGATCACTCCCAACGGCGAATCCGATGCCCGCTACACCGCCGTCAAGATGGGTGACGTGATCGTCACAACGGCCAGTGCCAACTCCGCAGACTTCGGAATGACCGGGGACCTCACCTTTACCAGCCTCGACTATAGCAACGCTGCCACCGGATTCGACAGACTCGGTTGGAACACTGCCTTTGACTTTAATGAAGACGGTATCGCCGATCCACTCGATCCCGGAACGGATCTCGCCTCTACCCCCAACCTCACCATCGACTATACCAGCGACTTCATCCACCGTGTCGCAGGAAGTATCAGCGGAACAGGCGGTACGGGCACACAGTTATTCCAGGCGGGACCGGTTACCCTCAGTGGAGCAACCAATTTTGCCAGTACCCGATACATCACCAATGAGATAGATTTACTCACCGATGCCACTCTCGACAGCCTCGCTATCAACGCCACAAGTAATGTCGATGTCAACATCACCGGAGTGGCCGACCTCACACTCACCGGACAACTCGCCGTTGTAAAGATCACACCTGATAATGAAAGCGATGCACGTTACACCGCCGTCAAAATGGGTAACGTGATCGTCACAACGACCAGTGCCAACTCCGCAGACTTCGGAATGACCGGAGACCTCACCTTTACCAACCTCGACTATAACAACGCTGCCACTGGGTACGAACGACTCGACTGGACAACTCTCAATCTCGACCCAGGGGCCGACCTACCTGATTCCGTAAACCTGGCCATCGACTATACCAGCGACTTCATCCACCGTGTCGCAGGAAGTCTTCCTCACAGCCGGAGACGTCAGCGTCACAGGAACCGCCGAGTTTGCCGTCAGTAAGTACGACAGGGACCTCGGAACACTCACCGAATCAACGCTCAACAGCTACGCCTTCACCATTGACGGTGGATTCAGCGTCGGAGCCACCGTCAACATGGGACTCACCGGAGAACTCGCCGTCGCCACCGTCAACGACAACAGCGACACACCGATCTACACCGCCATTAAACTCGGCGACGTCAATGTGACATCCAATACGGGAACGGATAAATTCGGACTCACCGGAACCATCTCCATCGACTACTACCACAGCAACAGCGCAGCCAACGGGTACCAACGACTCGACTGGACCAACGCCTTTGCCGACGGAGCACTGCTCAACCCAGGGGCCGACCTACCAACACCAACCGACCTCACCATCGACTTTACCGATGACATGCACTACCGTGTCGCAGGAAGTGTCAGCGGAACAGGTACCAACGACGCCTTCCTCACAGCCGGAGACGTCAGCGTCACAGGAACCGCCGAGTTTGC